>Ga0210019_1001962_pt1 | contig 20834 bp, 17 predicted proteins | sample CryGeyCG2114_020_2_FD_183969 | JGI IMG/M metagenome (GOLD analysis project Ga0210019, IMG submission 183969) | Groundwater microbial communities from aquifer - Crystal Geyser CG11_big_fil_rev_8/21/14_0.20 (SPAdes) (version 2) | ecosystem: Environmental > Aquatic > Deep subsurface > Groundwater ...
AATACGGCGAAACTTTCTCCGCCATATCCCCGGGCAAAAATCCCAGACTCTCGCCGGCTTCAATCGCCGGACGCGTCAGTACAATCCGTTTGACCAAACCTTTCTTCAAGGCGTTCACCGCCATGGCCATGGCGAGATATGTTTTTCCCGTCCCGGCCGGGCCGATGCCGAAGACAACGTCCTTCTGTTTGATCGCCTCAATGTATCTCACCTGCCCCGGCGTTTTGGGCGTGACGATCATTCCCCGGGCGGGAACTTCAATATTCGATTTGGAAAATTGATCGAGCCCGATGCCTTTGTCGTTTTTGATGACCTTGAGCGCGAAAAAAACATCACGCGTCTTGACGAAAGACCCGGCCTCGAGAAGCTTGATCAGATAATCGAACAAGCCGGAGGTCTGATCCACCTGGGCCTGTTCGCCGGTGATCTTGATGCCTCCGTTGTCGACGGAAACACGGACGTTGAGCTCTTTCTCAATCAGTTTTAAATTCTGGTCGTGGCGGCCGCAGAGGGTCTGCCAGTCTTTATGATCCTTGAGGATCAAATGCTTTTCGGTCTGACTCAAAGTTTCAAACTCCTTACAGCGCTGGAATGGTAATGGTTGTTCCGGGAATCAGATGATCCGGATCGCTGAGAACCTCTTTGTTGGCTTCGTAAATTTTCGTCCACTTGCTGTAAGATCCGTAAAATTTCCAGGCAATTTTCTGCAATGTGTCTTCTTTTTCGATTTTGTATTGCTGCGGGAGTAATGTCTCCGGAGCGGCCGGCGGGGCGATTTCATAAGCCTCGCTTTCGGCGGGCTCGGAATAACTGTAAACCTCATCGGGAAGCGGCGGCACGATCATGGATTCATCGCCGGTTAATGCGGCTTTGGATTCGAAACGGGCGGGCGCTTTCTCGATGACCTTCTTCTGCTTGGGCTCCCGGCTGAATTCAACGGTATACAGTCGGCGTGTGTCTTTGCGCTGTTTATTTTCATATTTGGCTTCGCCGTAAAGATATCCGGCGTTGCCCGACAATTGCTGATCAATGCGCGGGCGGTCTTCCGTGTAACGCTTGACCGTCACGCTGCCGATATTTTGTTCCGACGTGGCACATCCGGCGACCAGCGCGGCAATGCCTGCGAGGGCCAATCCTGTGATCATCCTTTTAAACATTTTTCGCTCCTTTGGTTACTGTCATGATCCCGAGTTCCTGAAGTTGTTTCTTATCAACGGCCGATGGGGCGTCGGTGACAAGACATGTCCCTTTTTGAGTTTTCGGAAACGCGATCGTGTCGCGGATGGTGTCCATGCCGCAGAGAATCGCCGTCAGACGGTCAATGCCGTAAGCGACTCCGGCATGCGGCGGCGCGCCGTACTCGAACGCACGCAATAAAAACCCGAAGCGGCGCCGCGCCTCCTCTTCGGTGAAGCCGATTATATCAAAAATTTTCTTTTGCATGTCTTTTTTATGGATGCGCACCGAGCCGCTGCCGATTTCACTGCCGTTGAGAACCAGATCATAGGAGCGCGCGCGAATGTTGCTGAAGTCGCCGCCTTCCATCAGGGCGGCGTCCTCTTCTTTCACGGAGGTGAACGGATGGTGTTCGCTTTCCCAGCGCTTCTCGTCCTTGTTGTATTTGAACATCGGAAAATCCGTGATCCAGACGAACGCGAATTCTTCCTTATTGGTTTTATCTTTGCGGACGTCCGGCTTGTCGCTGTTGTATTGGGCCGCGGCCTCGGCATGCGTCATGCGCGCAAAAGGCGTCGGGATGTCGACACCTTTGATCTCTTTGAAAATGATTTTAAACAGACCTTCTGTCAGGCTGAAAATATCTTCTTCGCTGACAAATGACATCTCGATGTCGAGCTGGGTGAATTCAGGCTGGCGGTCAGCGCGCAAATCCTCGTCGCGGAAGCATTTCACAATCTGATAATAACGGTCCATTCCGGAGACCATCAGCATCTGCTTGAACAACTGCGGCGACTGCGGCAGCGCGTAAAAATTCCCCGGCGACAAACGCGACGGCACCAGAAAGTCACGCGCGCCTTCCGGTGTGGATTTGGTCAGCACCGGCGTTTCCACCGAAATGAAATGATGACTGTTCATGTAAGAATTGATGATGTTGCAGAGTTGATTGCGGATCAGCAAACCTTTAGCGATTTTAGGCCGGCGAAGATCCAGATAGCGGTAGGTCAACCGGACTTCCTCATTGACTTCCGTTTCATCGGTGATTTCAAACGCCGGAACTTTGCTGGGGTTCAAAATCTCCAATTGCTCGGCGCAGAGTTCAACCTCACCGGTCAATTTGTCCGCGTTCACCATCTTCGGCGGACGGGCATTCACGCTTCCGGTGATCTTGACCACAAACTCGGGCCCAAGTTTCTGAGCGGTTTCATGCGCCTCTTTGCTCACCGATGGGACAAACACGACTTGCGTGTCGCCGTAGCGGTCGCGGATGTCGATGAAAACCAGTTTGCCGTGGTCGCGGCGGGCCGCCACCCATCCGCACAACGTGACTTTTTGATTGGCGTGAGATTTGTTGAGTTCTCCGCAGGTGTGAGTCCGAAGCATGTTGATACAACCTTTCGTTACCTTTTTATGTCATGCCAGCGCAAGCTGGCACCCAGCGTCTTTTAAAAAGACACTGGACCCCAGCTTTCGCTGGGGTGACAATTTATTTATTTTTTAAAATAATCCACCAGCGTTTTAAAGTGATCCTTAACCGGAACCTTCTCTTGCGTGCCGTCGGCCATGCGCTTGACCGTCACATAACCATTCTTGCGTTCATCTTCGCCGATCAGAATGACCGTCTGCGCGCCGAGTTTATCCGCCAGGCGCATCTGACTTTTCATCGACGCTTTTTGATAACCCATGTCGCCGGAAATTCCCGCGCGGCGAAGTGTGGAGACAATTTCAAATCCCAGCGGTTGATCGTCCCGCGATAACGCGATCACAATGGTTTGAATCGGCTCGGATATCTCTTCAGTGGATGTCGGCATGGCCAGAAGCATCCGTTCCATTCCCAACGCAAATCCGATGGCCTCGACATTCTCGGAGCCGCCGAGATCAGCCGCCAGACGGTTGTAACGGCCGCCGGCGCCGAGGGCATCCTGGCTTCCGAGCGCGGCGTTGGAAATTTCAAACACCGTGTGCGTGTAATAATCCAGCCCGCGCACCAGTGTCGGCGCCACTTGGAAATCAATCTTGAGTGTGCGCAAAGCCTCTTGAACAGACTGAAAATATTTTTGACTGTCTTGAGATAAATGTTCGATGGATAAATTCAACGACTTGACGATTTTGCGGCAGGCTTCCGTTTTGCAATCGAGGATGCGGAACACATTGCGTTCGAACCGGTTTTGACAGTCTTCACAAAGGCCTGACGTTTGAGCCGCCAATTGCTTGCGCAGCAATTGCGAAAATGCCTCTTTGTCTTCGGGTGTTCCCAGCGAGTTGATTTTCAAAACGGAACCTTTGATGCCGGCAGCATCCAGAATTTCCATCGCGAGAGCAATCATCTCGGCATCCAGCAAAGGATGTGACGACGTTGGACCGATAGCTTCCGCGCCGATCTGATGAAACTGGCGAAGCCTTCCCTTTTGCGGACGCTCGCCGCGGAACATCGCGCCGATATAATAGAATTTCGAGAGCGATTCTTTTTTGTCGAAATGATTTTCGATGTAGGAGCGGACAATCGACGCCGTGCCTTCCGGCCGAAGCGCAAACCCCGCCTTGTCCGCGGAAAGTTCCATGAGCTGTTTGTTGACCACATCGCTGGTGACGCCCAGCGAGCGCTTGAAGAGATGAACATCTTCAAAGGCAGGCGTGCGGATTTCCCGGTAGCCGTAAAGCTCCATCACGCGGCGCGCCTGGAACTCCAAGATATGCCAGCGGGCGATCTCAGAAGGCAGAATGTCGGCGGTTCCTCTGGGAATAGTTATGGAATTTGACATGTTATTAAAATGTTTATCTCACCAAAAAGATGCATATGAATATCACAAATACTCGCTGCACGCAAAGACTTTCCGGCTTGGATTTGTGAGCGAATTGAAACCAGTTCTACCTTCCTTTTGTCCAGAAAAGAACGTTTCGCTGAGCGAACAAATTTAAGCCGGAAAGTCTGACAGCCAATAAAAAAGCACTGTCGAATCTCAACAGTGCTTCTCTATATGTATTAACCAAAGCGCTTCACTTGATTTTTTGCTTCATTTCCAGGCCCGGCTTGAAAACCACCACCCTGCGGGACGGAACCGGAACGGATTCGCCGGTGCGCGGATTGCGGCCCAGGCGGGCGCGGCGTGTTTTCAGTTTGAACACCCCAAAGTTGCGAAGTTCAATCTTTTCACCACGTTCCAAAGCCTGGATAATGACATCAAAGGTCAACTGGACGATTTTTTTGACATCAATCTGCTTGATGCCGGTCGTATCGGTGATTTTTAAAACAATGTCTTTCTTGGTCATGGTTGTCTCCTTCAGTGCTGGGAAATGGTATCAATAACCCCTTGGAGTGTCAAGGACTTAATGAAAGTATATCCTTTACGCCCGCGAATCGCCAATAGGATTTTACAAACGTGATTTTACAAATTCATGCGGACATTTTCAGCGCCCACCAGCTCCTTCAGATCGCTCATCAAAAGCTCATTGGGCTGGACAAAATATTCTTTGCCCACAACAATCTCTACGGTCTTGTCCGTCTCGGTTTTCACGTGCAGGTAAACCGGCACCAGACCCGGAGAAATGGCCAGACACTTCTTAAGGCGATCCTTGTACGTATCAGCGCTTCGCCCCAGTTCAATGCTGATGGAGCGGATCACGCCGTAAATGTCCTGGATTTGCCGCAAATCATCCACAAAAATCGAGGCGCGCTCATCGCGGATACTCATTTTCCCGCGGACAAAGACAACATTCCCTTCATTGAGCAAATGCGAAAATTTGATGTAACTCTTGGGAAACAATACCGCTTCCACTTCCCCGTCCACATCTTCCAGTTTGATGATCGCCATGCGCTCGTTATTTTTTTTCGTGTTCGTCAATTTCACCGCTTCAATCTGGCCGAATAATTTGATCTCTTCACCGTCTTTTTTCTCTCCGAGCTTGGCGGTTGAAAAATCAGCGAACTGCCGAATTTCCGCCGCGTAATGCTCCAGCGGATGACCGCTGGCGTAAAACCCGAGCACTTCTTTCTCAAACGATAATTTCTGATGATGGTCCCATTCCTTGAGATCGGGATATTGCTCCTGGCCTTTGAATCCTCCGCCGTTGGTCATGCCGAAGAGCGACATCTGCCCGGTCAATGCTTCCCTCTGGCTTTTGGCGCCGATGTCGAGGGCCTTATCCAGCACAGCCGCCATCTGGGATCGACCGACTTTGAATTCATCCAGCGCTCCGGCTTTGATCAGACTTTCCAAAACTTTGCGGTTAACTAGGCGAATGTCCACGCGTTTGCAAATGTCAAACAAAGACGTATAACGGGTTGTTCGGTTGGCGACGATCGAATCGATGCCGGCGGCACCGACGTTTTTAACCGCCAGAAGTCCGAAGGAAACGGTCTGCTCGTCGATAACTTCAAACAATTTGAACGAGGTGTTGATGTCCGGCAGAATCACCTTGATGCCCATGGCCTCGGTTTCTTTGACGTACTCGACGATCTTGTCCGTGTTGTTCATTTCACTGTTGAGAAGCGCGGCCATGAATTCGACAGGATAATTGGCTTTGAGATAAGCCGTCTGATACGTGATCACCGCGTAGGCCGCCGAGTGGCTGCGGTTGAAACCGTAACCGGAAAAATAATCGATCAAATCAAACAGGTCGTTGGCCTTTTGTTCATCCATGGCGCTGTATTTGATGCAGCCGTCGACGAACTCCTTGCGGATCTGGTCCATGACGGACTTGATTTTCTTGCTCATGGCCCGGCGAAGATTGTCAGCCTGCGTCATCGTAAAGCCCGCGAGCTCAACGGGAATCTTCATGACCTGTTCCTGATAAAGAATGATCCCGTGCGTGGCCTTGAGAATCGATTCCAGCTTCGGATGATCGTAGACGACCGGCTTGCGGCCGTTCTTGCGCTCGATGAAATCATCGAGCATCCCGCTTCCCATCGGCCCGGGACGATAAAGCGCGAGAATGGAAATGATGTCTTCAAATTCCGTCGGCTTCAGCCGTCTCAACAGATCGCGCATCCCGGAACTTTCCAGCTGAAAAATCCCGAAGCTGTTGCCTGCGCCGAGCATCGCGTAAATTTTTTTGTCGTCATGCGGAATCTTGCTCATGTCCAGCTCGACGCCGTGGCGCTTGCGGATCGATTCGATCGCCTGGCTGATGACGGTCAGCGTCCGCAGTCCCAGAAAATCCATTTTCAACAGACCGATCTTGGCGATGTTGTTCATCGAGTAGCCGGTGGTGATCTGACCCTCTGAGGCACAGTAAAGCGGAACATATTCCTTCAAGGGCTTGTCGGAAATCACAACCCCCGCGGCGTGGACGGACACGTGGCGGTTGAGGCCTTCAAGGACTTGCGCGGTGTTGATGATATCTTTGGCGGTGTGATCGCTCTCGCAGAGTTCTTTGAGCTGGGGTTCTTTCTCGAGCGCGTCCTCAATGGTGATGCCCAAATCATTCGGAATGAGTTTCGCGATCCGGTCCACGTCTCCGTAGGAAATGCCCAGCGCGCGGCCAACGTCGCGGATCGCCCCCTTGGCTTGCAGAGAACCGAACGTGATGATTTGCGCCACGTTCTCCTGCCCGTATTTATTCGTGACGTAGTCGATGACTTCATTGCGGCGTTCGTAACAAAAATCAATGTCGATGTCCGGCATCCCCGCGCGCTCGGGGTTTAAAAACCGCTCGAAAATCAAACCGTATTCAAGAGGATCAAGATCCGTGATTCCCAAAAGGTAACTCACAATGCTTCCGGCGGCGGAGCCCCGGCCCGGCCCGACGGGAATCCCCTTACTTTTCGCAAAATGGATAAAATCCCAGACGATCAGAAAATAACCAACGAATCCCATCTGCTTGATCATCGCCAATTCGTAAGAGAGGCGTTCACGAATCTCCGGCGTCGCCGCCGGATAACGTTTCGGCAAAGCTTCCTCGCACAGTTTGGTCAGATAATCGTCGTTGGTCATGCCCGCCGGCGGCGTCACCGCAGGCATGTGCAGGCTTTTGAAATCCAGTTTGACATTGCATTTCTCGGCGATCTCGAGTGTATTGGTCAACGCCTCCGGCATCCATCTGAAAATCTTGCCCATCTCCTCCGGACTTTTGAAATAAAACTGATCGGAGGCCATCCGCATCCTCTGTTTGTCATGGACGGTGCATTGGGTTTGAATGCACAAGAGCGTGTCGTGCGCGGCGGATTGTTCCTGCCCGAGATAATGCACGTCATTGGTGGCCACCAGTTTCAATCCCAGGTCTTTGGCGATCTTGATCAAACTTTCGTTGACGAATTTTTGCTCGGGAATGCCGTGCTCCATCAACTCCAGATAAAAATGATCCGCGCCAAAAATTTGCCGCCACTCGTTGGCGGATTTCAAAGCCGCGTCATAATTGTTCTGACGCAGAAGCTGGGCCAGCTCGCCCTTGAGACAGGCGGATGAGGCCATCAGCCCCTTGGCGTGCTCGGCGATCACCTGTTTGTCGATGCGGGGATAATAATAAAATCCGTCGAGAGAAGCCGTTGTGCAGAGTTTCATCAGGTTGTGATAACCGGTCAGGTCTTTGGCCCAGAGCACGAGATGGGAGACGCTGCGGTGTTCGGGACTTTTCTGAAACCGCGTGCCGCGCATGGTCACGTACGCTTCGCAGCCGATGATGGGTTTGATGCCGGTCTCTTTGCAAGCGCTGTAAAAATCAATCGCGCCGAACATGTTGCCGTGGTCGGTCATGGCCAGCGCAGGCATTTTCAATTCGGACGCTTTTTGGCAGAGCTGTTTGATCCGGCAGGCGCCGTCGAGGAGGCTGAACTGGGTGTGAACGTGGAGGTGGACGAATTGGTTCATGTAAAAGTCACAACGTCACAAGGTCACAATGTAAAAGCCTGTGACTTTATGACATTGTGACTCTGTGACCTTAATTATTCCCACTCAATGGTGGCCGGCGGCTTGGAACTGATGTCGTAGACGACACGGTTGACGCCGCGGACTTCATTGATGATGCGATTGGAGATTTTTTTCAAAACATCGTTCGGGATTTCCGCCCAATCAGCGGTCATTCCGTCGGTGCTGGTGACACAGCGGATGGAAATCACGTTTTCGTAAGTCCTTTGGTCGCCCATCACGCCGACGGTTTTGATCGGAAGCAGAACAGCAAAAGCTTGCCAGATTTGATTGTAAAGGCCGGCTTTGCGGATTTCTTCCAGAAGGCGCTCGTCGGCTTCGCGCAGAATTTCGAGCCGCTCTTTGGTGACGTCGCTCAAAACGCGGATGGCCAGCCCCGGACCCGGAAACGGATGACGGTTCAAAACCACTTCGGGAACGCCGAGGTAGGCGCCGATCTGGCGGGCTTCATCCTTGAACAAATCCCGCAAAGGTTCAACCAGGGCGAGTTTCATGTCTTTCGGCAATCCGCCGACGTTGTGATGACTTTTGATCGCCTCCGACGGTCCGCCGTTGACGGACACGGATTCGATCACGTCCGGATACAATGTCCCCTGCCCCAAAAACCCGACGCCTTTGATCTTGTCGGCTTTTTCCTGGAACACGCGGACGAATTCATCACCGATGATCTTGCGCTTTTGTTCGGGATCCGCGATGCCTTTGAGACGCTCCAGGAAACGCTTCTCGGCATCGACGCTGAGCAAATGCAGTTTGAAATTGGCCGCAAAGGTTTTGATCACATTCTGCGCTTCATTTTTGCGCAGAAGGCCGTTATCAACGAAGATGCAATACAATTGCTTGCCGATGGCTTTCTTAATCATGACCGCCGCGACGGACGAATCCACGCCGCCGCTCAAACCCAGGACGACATTCTTGGTACCGACGAGGGCTTTGATTTCTTTGAGCTTGGATTCAATGAATTTCGTGGTGGTCCAGCGCGGCAGACATCCGCAAATGGTGTGAACGAAATTCTTTAAAATCTGCTCGCCGCGGTGCGTGTGTACAACTTCCGGATGGAATTGCACGGCGTAAATCTTCCTCTGCGTATTGGCCATCGCCGCAATCGACGCATTCAGCGTGTGGGCAATCTTGATGAAACCCTTCGGAAGAGATGAAATCTCATCGCTATGGCTCATCCAGCACGTCACGTTGGACGGAATGTTCGCCAAAAGGTCTCTGTTATTATCGACGAAAAGTTCGGCGCGGCCGAACTCGCGGTCCTTGCTCTGCTTGACCTTGCCGCCAAGAATCTGGCAGATCGCCTGCATGCCATAGCAAATCCCCAAAATCGGAATCCGCATTTCAAAAATATGTTTGTCCGGCATCGGCGCGTGTTTGTCATAAACGCTCCTGGGGCCGCCGGAAAGAATGATGCCTTTGGGGTTGAGTTCCTTGATCTTTTCAATGGACACATTGAACGGAACGATTTGGCTGTAAACTTTGGCTTCGCGGATGCGGCGGGCGATGAGCTGGGTGTATTGCGAGCCGAAGTCCAGCACCAGGATCATGTCCTTATGGCGGATGGGCTTGATCTTGACGCGCGAGGTTAATTTTGTCGACGATAATTTCAATCCGGCCAGGGCCTTGCCTTTGGCCGGCGCGGATCTGCGAAAGAGTCTGAGTTTCAAACGTTTGGCAACAGCTCTTCTGACGTTTTTCTTCGCGGCTTTCTTGGCAGATTTCCTGACAACTTTCTTAACAACTTTTTTTACGGCCTTCTTGACGGCCTTTTTTGATTTTTTAACAGCCATGAAAATCCCCACCTTTTGTTTGATTAAGGGCCAAATCCCAATAACCAAGCTCCAAACAATTTACAAAATCCCAATAATCAAATTTTTACATTTGTATATTGGAATTTGCTTGAGATTTGGTATTTGTTATTTGGAATTTCTATTTACCCATTCCGATTCTCTGCCCGATCTGAAAAACTTTCCCTTCCGTCTGAATCGACGGGGCGATGATGATTTCCACATCGGACATTTCTTTGAGATTGCGCGCGCCCAGAGACGCCATGGACGTTCTCAACGCGCCCACCAAATTTTGCGAACCGTCATCGGCCCGCGCCGGCCCGAAGAGGATTTCTTCCAGGGAACCGGTTGTCCCCACTTTCACGCGCGTTCCGCGCGGCAAATTCGAATTCGATGTGGCCATACCCCAATGGAATCCCCGTCCCGGAGCTTCTTTGGCTTTGGCAAACGCGGAGCCGACCATGACCGCGTCGGCGCCGGCGGCAAACGCTTTGCAAATTTCCCCGCCGATTCTCATCCCGCCGTCGGTGATGACCGGAACATACTTGCCTTTTCTTTTGAAAAAATAATCACGGGCGGCCGCGGAGTCGACGGTCGCGGTGATCTGCGGAATCCCGATGCCCAAAACGCCACGGGATGTGCAGGCGGCTCCGGGCCCGACGCCGATCAAAAGAGCGGAAGCGCCGATTTCCATCAGTTCCAGCGCGACATCATACGTAACGGAATTGCCAATGATGATAGGAATTTTCGATTGCTTGCAGAACTTTTCGATATCCAAAATTTTGTATTCGGTGGAGATGTGACGGACGGCGGCCACGGTGGATTGAACGATGAACATATCGCATCCCGCCTCTTGCGCGAGGACGTGGAAGCGCTCCGCATTTTGAGGAATGCAGCTGACGACCGCCGGGACTTTGGCTTTCTTGATGTCCCGGATGCGTTTGGCGATGAGGGCTTCTTTGACCTTGGGAATGTAGAGATTTTGGATCAGTTCCGTGGCTTCATCAGCGGAAGCGTCGGCGATTTTATCCAGAACTTCATCGGGATTGTCGTAGCGGGTTTGGACGCCGTCCAGATTCAAAACGGCGATGCCTCCGAGCTTGCCCATGGCGATGGCGAATTTGACGTCCACAACCCCATCCATGGACGCGGCCAGAATGGGAACCTTGAGTTTCTTTCCGCACAATTCCGTGCTGGCGTCCACTTCATTGGGGTTGATCGTCACCGATCCGGGAACCAGAGCCACTTCATCGAAACCGTAGCAACGGCGGGCCCTGCGATCGCGGCCAATCCACTCTGCCATGTGGTACCCTTTCTTTAAGTCTTTGATTATAAAAAGGTTATAAAAAATCCCTGTTGCGGGGATTTCAAGTGAAAAATGGAGTTCTCAATATAATGTTTTTATGCGCGGATGTCAAATGATCTTTTGTCGACGAGAACAGAATGCAAAAAAGACGGGTCCGAGTTCAATAATGAAGTGCAACACGGAGGGAAAAATTAAAAAGGCCGGGGGATTTCCCCGGCCTTTTTGTATGCAGTTACATAGTTCTACGAAAATCCCGACTTCGGCTATCGCCTCGCGGGATAAATTCGCGCAGATGACTTGCGTTCACGTTGTTCCGCAAGTCATGCGCTCATTTACATCATCCCACCCATACCTCCCATGCCGCCCATTCCACCCGGAGGCATGCCGCCGCCAGAGCCGGAATTCTTTTCAGGAAGATCGGTGATGAGCGCTTCGGTCGTTAACAACAACGCAGCAATGCTCGATGCATTTTGCAGCGCGGTGCGCGCGACTTTGGCCGGATCAATGATCCCGGCTTTCAACATGTCGACGTATTCGTTGCTGTTGAAATCGAAACCGGTGTTTCCCTTTTCACTCTTCAAACGCTCGATGATGACCGAACCTTCAAGACCGGCGTTGATGGCCAGTTGACGGATCGGAAATTCCAGCGCGCGCTTGATGATGTCCGCGCCGGTCTTTTCATCGCCGGACAACTTCAGCATGTCGATGTCATCGATGCAGCGCAGCAGAGCCACGCCGCCGCCGGGAACAATGCCTTCTTCCACAGCCGCGCGGGTCGCGTGCAGTGAGTCTTCCACGCGGGCTTTCTTTTCCTTCATTTCGGTTTCCGTCGCGGCTCCGACATTGATGATGGCCACGCCGCCGGATAACTTCGCAAGGCGTTCTTGCAATTTTTCTTTGTCGTAAGACGAATCCGTCTTGGCGATTTGATTTTTGATTTGCTCGATGCGTGCCGTGATGTCGACTTTTTTGCCGGCGCCTTCGACGATGGTGGTGTTGTCTTTATCGACTTTGACTTTCTTGGCGCGGCCGAGATCCGTCAGGTTCAAATTTTCCAGTTTGAATCCGAGGTCTTCCGTGATGGCCTTGCCGCCGGTCAACGCCGCGATGTCTTCCAGCATGGATTTGCGGCGATCGCCGTAACCCGGAGCCTTGACAGCAACGCAGGACAATGTCTTTCTCATATTGTTGACAACCAGAGTCGCCAGCGCTTCGCCTTCCACATCTTCCGCTAAAATCACCAGAGATTGTCCGGCTTTAGCGACTTTTTCCAAAAGCGGCAAAATGTCTTTGATGTTGCCGACTTTCTTTTCATAGCAGAGGATGAACGGATTTTCGAGTTCGCATTCCATCTTTTCCATATCCGTCGAGAAATACGGCGACAGATACCCTTGATCGAATTGCATCCCTTCAACAATTTTCAACTCGGTGTTGATGGTTTTGGATTCTTCCACCGTGATGACGCCGTCTTTGCCGACCGCTTCAAAGGCTTCGGCGATCTTCTTGCCGATGACTTTGTCGCCGTTGGCGGCGATGGACGCGACTTGCTCGACTTCGGTGGTATTTTTGAGGTCAACTTTCTTGGCGAGTTTTTCAATCTTTTCAATCACTTTTTCGACAGCCACCTCAATGCCGCGCTTGAGGATCATCGGATTGGCGCCGGCGGTGACGTTCTTCAAACCTTCTCTATATATGGCTTCGGCCAGAACGGTGGCTGTCGTTGTCCCGTCCCCGGCATTGTCGGATGTTCTCTCCGCAACTTCCTTGACCATTTGCGCGCCCATATTTTCAAAAGAATCTTCCAGATCGATTTCCTTGGCGACAGACACGCCGTCTTTGGTCACCGTCGGAGAACCGAATTTTTTATCGATAACAACGTTGCGGCCCTTGGGACCGAGTGTGACTTTGACCGCGCGGGCCAATTTTTCAACGCCGATCAGAATCGAGCGGCGCGCCTGTTCATCAAATTGCAATTGCTTTGCCATGGTATTTCCTCCGAGTTAAAAAAGATTATTTCACAATCGCGAGCACGTCTTCTTCGCGCATGATCAAATAGGTGTCGCCCTTTTTGTCCTTGATTTCGCTGCCGCTGTATTTGCCGTAAAGAACAACGTCACCGGATTTGAGTTCGACCGGATGCACAACGCCTTTGTCATCGCGGCGGCCTTTGCCGACAGCCACGACTTTGCCTTCCTGCGGTTTTTCCTTGGCCGTATCCGGAAGAACGATTCCGCCTTTTGTCACATCCTGAGCTTCCAAAGGATGGACAATGATACGGTCCGCGAGTGGTTGAAGATTCATGTTGCCTCCTGTTGTTTATGAGTTGTCAAAAACCAGCTAAAAAGTTATTAGCAGTGATTTTAGTAGAGTGCTAATTTACCAAAAAAAATATTTTTGTCAAGTACCCTGACAATATTGTTTTTGTATGTTGATTCCTCTGAAATTGAAATTAAGGAAATCAACATACAAAAACGAGTCTGTCAGGGTACAAGAGGGGAAATAACGGGCGGGACATCAACTGATCAAACTCATGCCTTTATAAACGAGTTCCTCATCCACCTGATGAACCTTGTGCGTCATCAGGCCTTTGATGAGTTTGGCGTAGCCGCCGGTGAGGACGATTTTGCAGGGTTGTTTGGATTGGGTGATTTTCATAAAACGTTCGATGAGTCCGTCGCACATGACGCCGTACCCATTGAGAACGCCGCTCAAAATACTCTCTTCCGTGTTCTTCCCGATCAAATGTTCCGGCTTCGCGACGCGTTCCACGCGCGGCAATAACGCCGTTTTCTGCGACAACGAGTCCAGCGACATCTGAATGCCAGGGATGATCAATCCACCTTCGTAAGCTCCAGCGGCGGAAATGACTTCAAACGTGATGGCGGTGCCGAAATCGATCACGATCAGCGGCTCGCCGTAAAGTTCTTTGGCGGCAAAAGCGCACAGCAGACGGTCGATGCCGACCTGTTTGGGATTGCGGTAATTATTTTTGATCGGGACTTTGAGATCGCGGCCGATGACGACGACTTTCAATCCGGCATTCCGGCAGGCTTTCTCGACGGCGGCTGTCATTTTAGGAACGACACTGCCGACACGGACGTCTTTGATCCCGGGATACCGGCGGCGGACCACTTCCGCAAGCTGCGCCAGCTGAAAAAAAATGTCTTTCGCTTGCTGGTTCATCAAAACCCCGCCGATCGGTTTGACTTTCAAACCGTTGAGAAGCGCGAATCCGATTTTTGTGTTGCCGATGTCGATGCCGAGTTTCATAACACGCCTTTGTGTCATTGTAAGCGAAACGATCTTATAAAATTGTCATGCCAGCGAAAGCTGGCACCCAGTGTCTTATACGATTAAGCCGCTTTTTAAAAGACGCTGGGCCCCAGCTTTCGCTGGGGTGACAGCAAGATTGTTCAGCACCAAAGTCCTTCACAATGACAGTTTTATTACAACTTTTTCAAATCCGCAATCTTGTCCCGAATCGCAGCCGCCTTCTCAAACTCCAGATTGCGCGCGGTCTGCTCCATCTCCCGCTCCAGATCGGCGATAAAGCTTGTAATACTATACTCCTCTTCGGCCTGTCCGACAACATCCAAAATAATATTCTGCGCCTGGGCCTCAGCGTACTGCTCAATGCCGTGCAGGATCGATTTCACAATCGGCTGGGGCATAATGTTGTGTTTTCGATTATATTCCAGCTGAATCGCGCGGCGGCGTTCGCATTCGCTGATCGTCGCCCGCATGGCGGCGCTGATGGAATCCGCGTACATGATGACGCGGCCTTCGACGTGGCGCGCGGCGCGGCCGGACGTCTGAATCAACGACGTCCGCGAACGCAGGAAGCCTTCCTTATTGGCGTCGAAAATCGCCACCAGCGAAACTTCAGGAAGATCCAGGCCTTCGCGCAAAAGGTTGACGCCGATGAGACAATCGAATTTCTTGATTCTCAAATCATGCAAAATTTTGGAACGCTCAATGGTTTGGATATCCGAATGAAGATATTTCACCTTCAATCCCTTCTCTTCCAAATAGCGCGACAAATCTTCAGACATGCGTTTGGTCAACGTGGTCGCCAAGACTCTTTCATTTTTTTCAGCGCGTTTGCGGACTTCCGCGACAAAATCATCAATCTGCCCTTTGGTCGGCCGGACTTCGATCGGCGGATCCACAATCCCCGTCGGACGGATGATCTGCTCGGCTACATGCCCCTGCGAATCTTTCATCTCATATTCACTCGGCGTGGCGGAAACATACAACGTCTGGCCGGTGATGGCTTTGAATTCATCAAAGCGCAGCGGACGGTTATCCAGGCACGACGGCAAACGAAACCCGTGCGCCACGAGCATTTCTTTGCGCGAACGGTCGCCCGCATACATCCCGCCAATCTGCGGAATGGTGACATGCGATTCATCAATGATGGTCAAAAAATTGTTCGGGAAATAATCGATCAGGCAAAACGTCCGGCTTCCCGGCGGACGGCCCGAGAGAATCCGCGAATAATTCTCGATGCCGTTGCAATAGCCCATCTCCTGAAGCATGTCCATGTCGAATTTCGTGCGCGTTTCCAGCCGATGAGCCTCAACGAATTTTCCAGCCTTGTTCAATTCCTTGAGCCGCTGCTCCAGTTCCGCTTTGATGTCCTCAATGGCTTTTTCAATCTGCGGCCGCGAAATCATGAAATGCTTGGCCGGATAAATCCCGATGCGCTGAAGATCTTCCAGAATATTTCCTGAGATCGGATCAATCTGCGAAATGCGTTCAATCTCATCGCCGAAGAATTCGATGCGCAGCGCGTCCTGGCGGTAGGCCGGATAAACTTCCAAAACATCCCCGCGAGCGCGCATCTTGCCGCGGACAAAATTGATGTCGTCGCGCTCATACTGCATCTCAACCAAACGCCGCAAAACCGAATCGCGGTCGATGGCTTGGCCTTTTTCGAGATACAAAAGGAAATTCTGATAATCCTCCGGAGAGCCGATGTTGTAAATGCACGAGACGCTGGCAACGATGATCACATCCTTGCGCATGGACAGCGCCGCGGTGGCGGCCAGGCGCAGGCAGTCGAGCCGGTCATTGACGGAAGAATCCTTCTCGATATACAGGTCAGTCTGCGGGATATAGGCTTCGGGCTGGTAATAATCGTAATAGCTGACGAAATACTCAACGGCATTGCGCGGAAAGAATTCTCTGAACTCACTGTAAAGCTGAGCGGCAAGTGTTTTGTTGTGAGAAATCACCAACACCGGACGATTGACCTCTTTGATGACATTGGCCAGTGTGAACGTCTTGCCACTTCCGGTCACGCCCAAAAGAACCTGCGAACGATCGCCGCGCTTGAGGCCTTTGACCAACTCATCGACGGCGTCAACCTGTTCCGTAACGGGTTTGAATTTGCTTTCTAATTGGAATTTGTCCATTTTATTCTTTCTCTATGCGGACATAAAAAAACTGTCATCCCCGCGAAAGCGGGGATCCAGTGTCTTTTGAAAGATTATGTCTCAAACGACCCTGGATTCCCGATTAAAACATTCGGGAATGACAATTGGTATTAGCAAATCTTGCCATGCATATGAGGCCGATTTTTGTTCTTCTCGGATTTTTTGCGGATTTCTTCTTCGATGTCGACGCCGTAGCCGCCGCAGAGATCCAGAAGACGAATGAACGCATCCGCCAGTTCCTCGCGGAAATTTTCCTGGTCATTCTTGCGGTAGCCTTCCATCGCCTCGGCGAGTTCCGTGACAACGAGCATCAACGCTTCCCCCATGTTGCGCGGCTTGTCCCAGAATCCCTTGGACTTGGCAATGGAGTGGCAAAGTTCAGAAAGTTCGTTGAGTGATTTTCCTTTGATCATGACATCGGACATAGCCCCTCCTGATTAAGGACCGATTAATTTTTTCATATCTTCGGGCAGAGGCGACTCCACCTTGATCGTCTTTCCCGTGAACGGACTTTTCCATTGCAGCTGCGAGGCATGCAAAGCCGTCCGCTTGAACTTCACAGAGAAATTCTTGGCGATGGAAAACTTGCGGTCGCCGACGAGCGGATGGCCGATCCGGCTGAAATGAATTCGGATCTGATTCGTCCGGCCCGTCATCGGCACAACATCCACCACAGCAAATGATTCCTTTTGTTGAATCACCTGATACGCGCTGACGGAAGGCTTCATCTTCCCTTCTTCTTTGATCGGCGAGCGGATCTCTCCGGTTTTTTTCTTCAGATGCCCCTGCACGCAGGCGATATATTTTTTTGCCATGTCGCGGCTTTTGAACAACTCCATCATCCGGTGCTGGGTGTCCAAACTCTTGGCAAAGACGATCGCGCCGGATGTTTCCTGGTCCAGACGGTGGCAGGGAAATAATTTTGTTTTTAAATTTTGGGAATACTGATGATTGACCAAAGCCGTCAGGTTCTTGTCCGGTTCTTTGGGATTGGCAATCGTCAGAACGCCGGCCGGCTTGTCGAACACCATCACATCCCTGTCTTCGAACAACACAGCGACGGGATGATTCCAGAAATACCCGGATTTGTCCTTGAATTGTAAGGCGGAACGTCCGAAGGATCCTTCGGGATTAATGGGATTGATCCTCGTTCTCGAATTGTTCGTCATTATTATTTTTATCGAACAAAGACGCCAAATGATTGAGCTTGCGGATGATAATGATGGGAAACACGATGATCCACACCTGGAACGCCAGCGAAAGAATCATCTGCAAAGGAGTGAATGAAACACTGATGGCGTTTTCCATAAATTATGAATCCTGGCCGACGAAATCTTCCAGGAAAGCGGCGTCGCGCTTAGAAATGTCCGTGAAGAAAACGGCGATGTTGTATTGTTCCGTGTTACCGGGAATCGGTTCGGTCCGCACAACCGCGCCGGAGCAGGTAATTTTGCGGGATTCTTTGGCACCGCCTTTGGTGACCGGCAGCAGAAGATCAATCTTGAGTTTGGTCATCATGTCGATGTAGCGATTGACCTGGCAGTACGCGCCGGTGCCGCTAAGGTTGGCAGTTTCCGTGACGATGTCGCCGTGTTCATCGACGATCTTTAAAGGAACATTGCGATAAATACGCGGCGACCGGCGGCGTTCACTCTGCGAATCTTTGATGATCATGTGTTCCCCCGATAGCCTTTCAGGCCTTGGTTTCCGTTGGCCCCTCGGCTTGAGCCGATTCTTGAGGAGCTTGCCCTTCGGCTTTGGCGGCGGACTGCTTTTCAGCGTGAGATTTGAACGCCGTTTTATTACGGAAATACAAACCATCACGATAATAGCGCTTAGCCTTCCTTAAAGTTACACCGGAAAATGCGCATTTCTTTCCGATTTCAGCATTTGCATTGGGTTCCGCCATTGAAACAACTCCTTGTTATGTTGATTGACTTAATTTCCAGGTTAAAAAATCTTCAAAATCCTCATGCTGGTCACCCAAAGATTTCGAATCGAATGAAACGCCGATGGTATATTGGTCATCTTCCGCGAAAGGAACGCGGGTCACCCACACCACTTTGCCTTTGCATTCCAAAATTCTTTCCAAACCCAAACTCACGCAAAGGCTGACTTCTGACCCGACCGGAACGAATTGATGGACTTTCATCCCCAATCCCCCTTGGCCGATATCGCAAGATAAAGCGCCGTAAGACATCCGGGCTTGCGGAGACAATTGCACCGCTTGACTCCAGCGCACACGGGAAAACTGCCGTTTGTTCGGCTCCCGTGGGATCACTTGATAGCGTCTGGGTTCCATAACGGCGGGGATTATAGCATAAGCCCTTGGAGGGACAAACGTTTTTTTGGCTCTATTGGAGGCCTGACGCTTGCGGATCAAATGGATGAACACCCAAAATGACCGGCGTCAAACCATGAACCACAGGAAGATCAGACAATTGGGCAGAATACAATGGCGCCAATGAAGATTTTCCTGTCTCGGAGACCGGAACACCGCTCAAACGAAAATTAATCCCGCCCGGTTCATTGACCGGTGCCGCGTTCATAGCGGCATCAGTCTTCACCAATTGCGGCCGATCTTTATTATTCAAATAAATCTGCTTCAAAATTGCGGCCGCTCCTTGTGCGGGATTGCCGAGATCAAGAATGTGAATCTTTGGATTTAAAATACTTACGACAGGATCGTCCTTGCTTCCAAGCCAAAACACAATGTTCCGCCCATCCTCTGCCGCCTGATTCAACATTTTCCAATCAGCTTTACTTTGCCCCATAACAATCATCGGTCCTTGAAAGGCTTTCAAAGCTTCGGCCTTATTCCAAACAGAAATAATAACCGCTGACTTTGTGCGAGAAATCGCGAAAGGTATTTCTTTCTCTTCTCTAAATGATCGAAGTTCTCCGGCTATGCCGGTCAGAATATCTTCATCTTCAGAATCCAACATCAAATTGATGCGATGATCATGGGCTTTAACTCCGTATTTCGTCGCCAAAGAATAAACAAACCCTTCAATGGAGCGATAATCTTCCGGCATCAATTTATTTTTTAAAGAAAAATTTTCAATCAGCTCAAGGCCGGTCTCTCCAAATCGCCATCGAATATTGCCATTACCTAAAAAAATATCAAATCGATGGCGAAGATAAAAGGGGAACGTTTCAATAAAAAATGGAAACACAAAACCCTCCATCCAGGATGTGATCACAACAAAACGATTCTGCGAAGATATCTCGAACCACAGCCTTAACAGATAACCCGTGATCATCGAATCCTCCAGATTCCAGACGGGATCATTGAGCGTGTTACCCCACGGAGCGACAATCAACGAAAAATCTTTCCTCAAGACAGATTGAATATTTTCAGGCGCATCGGGTATGGCGCTCAGGCGCTCTTCAATCTTCCGTTCCAAATCTTCCCAGCGCTGTTGCGTCTTGATGACTCTCATCATAAATTCCGGATCATCATAAAAATACCCGCTCTTGACCAGTAAATAATTTTTCACGGATATCGGTAAACCGAACTTGATAAAAAGCCAGTAGTCCTTCACATCAATGCTCCCCAACCATTGCGCAGCTTTCTTAAAAGAAGCGTCTTTCGCTTTGGAAAGCGGCTTAATGGTTTGAACTTTCCAAAATAATTCACTGCCTTGATATTTGCTGATTTGTTCATGCGTTAATGTTTTATTGTTCAGCCACCATTCGATACCATCCTTCCATTCAAAAAACCCATCGGGTAAGAATTTTGAAGCCAGATATTTCTTGTAATCGGGAATATCGAATGCTTTCATCAAACTTTCATAAATCTTGACGGCGTATATCCAGCGACCATAAAATTCACGAGTTTGAGAACTGCTTCTCAAGGCATCCGCATCGAGTGGAAAGGCCTCCGTAATAATTCTTTTTTTTTCATCGAAAAATGTGAAAGGCTTAATGTGATTTTCCAAGTCTTCACTTCCGGGAATGATAAGATCTTCTGCACCATCTCTATAAACTTGTAAATACCATCTCCCATCCTCAAGCGTAACGCGATCAGCATAATATTGTTGATTATTTGAATCTGAATAATATAAAAACGGTTTTCTCAATTTCACAAGAGACCCGAAAAGCTGAAAGACTTTCTCATTTTCAATCTGGACTCCTGCATTCATCATCGCCGCATCCAAACGCACTTCAACGCTCTGCCATCCCTCGGGAAGCATGGCGGAATCGGCAAACGTTAAAACACGCTGGGCCTTATTGACAATCCCGCCGGTCATGTATTGTCGGG
>Ga0210019_1001969_pt1 | contig 20804 bp, 19 predicted proteins | sample CryGeyCG2114_020_2_FD_183969 | JGI IMG/M metagenome (GOLD analysis project Ga0210019, IMG submission 183969) | Groundwater microbial communities from aquifer - Crystal Geyser CG11_big_fil_rev_8/21/14_0.20 (SPAdes) (version 2) | ecosystem: Environmental > Aquatic > Deep subsurface > Groundwater ...
CGGCGACCGGCAGACCGGCAAGACCGCGATCGGTTTGGACGCGATCATCAATCAGAAGAACACCGGGGTCGTCTGCATCTATGTGGCGATCGGCCAGAAGCTTTCGACCGTTGTCGCGGTGCAGGAGACCCTCAAGAAATACGGCGCGATGGACCACACGATCATCGTCAGCGCCACCGCCGAGGACCCGGCCCCGATGCAGTTTTTGTCCCCCTACAGCGGCTGCGCGATGGGGGAGCATTTCATGTCGAAGGGAGGGGCCGCGCTGATCGTCTACGACGACCTGTCGAAGCACGCGGCGGCCTACCGCCAGCTCTCCCTGCTGCTGCGCCGGCCGCCGGGGCGGGAGGCCTATCCGGGGGATGTCTTCTACCTGCACTCCCGGCTCCTGGAGCGGGCCGCGAAGCTGTCCGACAAGCTCGGCGGCGGCAGTCTGACCGCCCTGCCGATCATCGAGACCCAGGCGGGGGATGTCTCCGCCTACATTCCGACCAATGTCATCTCAATCACCGACGGGCAGATTTATCTCGAGCCGGACCTCTTCTACTCCGGCGTCCGCCCGGCGATCAATGTCGGGTTGTCGGTCTCCCGGGTCGGCGGCAACGCCCAGACCAAGGCGATGAAGAAGGTGGCCGGCCGGCTGCGGCTGGATCTGGCGCAGTACCGGGAGCTGGCCGCCTTTGCCCAGTTCGGCTCCGAGCTGGATCGGGCCACCCAGCAGCAGTTGACGCGGGGGGAGCGGATGGTGGAACTCCTCAAGCAGGACCAATATGTTCCCAAGTCGCTCAGCCACCAGGTGGTGGAGATCTTTGCCGGCACCGAGGGGCTGCTGGATGATGTCCCGATCAAGGAGGTGGGGGCCTTCATCCAGGGGCTGATGCCCTTCGTCGAGAAGAGCTACCCGGACCTGACGCGGGAGATCGAGGGCAAGAAAACGCTCGAGGACGGCTTGCGGGAGAAATTGACCGGGGCCGTTCAAAAGTACAAGGGCCAATGGAAACCTTAAGGGTCCTGCGCCAGCGGATCCGATCGGTCCGCAGCACGCAGAAGATCACCCGGGCGATGCAGATGGTGGCCGGCGCCAAGCTGCGCCGGGCGCAGGAGGAGTTGATGCGCTCCCGCCCCTACACCGAGCGCATGACCGGGATCGCCGACCGGTTCTTCCGGGCCCGCCCGGAGGAGAGCCATCCGTTGATTGCCGGGACGCCGGAAGGGGACGGGCAGCCGGCGGGGCTGGTGCTGATCAGCTCCGACACCGGCTTGTGCGGCACCTACAACGAGCGGGTCGCGCTGGCGGCGCTGGGGTTCCTGCGGGAGAATCCTTCGGCCCGGATCGTCATGATCGGCCGCAAGGGTCAGCGGATCCTGGCCCGGAACGGTTTCAAGCCGGTCCGGACGATCGGCGACTGGGGCGGGCGGGTGGACTTCGACCGGATCCAGGAGCTCGCCGGCTGGCTGGAGACGCAGTTCCTCTCGGGCGAGGTCGGCGCCTGGTGGGTGGCCACCACCCGGTTCGTCAATGCCCTGAAGTTCCAGCCGGTCGTGGAGCGGTTCCTGCCGCTTGGGGGCCGGCCGGCGGCGAAGGCCGAAGGGGCGGGGTTCCCGCCGCTGCCGGAGAAGCTGATCACCGAGCCGGATCCCCAGGGGGTCCTCGAAGAGCTGCTGCGGCGTCTGACCCGGGGCCGGTTCCAGCAGTTCGTGCTGGAGGCCTTCACCTCCGAGCACAGCGCCCGGATGCTCGCGATGCGGGGGGCGACCGACAACGCCTCCGAGATGATTGAGACCTTGACGCTGGTCATGAACAAGGCCCGCCAGGCGGCGATCACCAAGGAGTTGATCGAGGTGGTCAGCGGCGCGCAGGCCCTGCAATAATCGATAAGGAGAACAAGATGGTTGAAGGCAAGATCGTTCAGGTCATTGGTCCCAGTGTGGACGCCCAGTTCCCGGCCGACAAACTGCCGCAGATCACCCACGCGGTGAAGGTGGAGGACAAGGCCAAGGGGAGAAGCCTGACCCTCGAGGTGGCCCAGCATGTCGGCAACAATGTGGTCCGCTGCATCTCGATGGGCTCGACCGAGGGGTTGACCCGCGGGATGACCGTCGTGGACACCGGCGCCCCGATCTCGGTGCCGGTCGGCCACCAGAGTCTGGGCCGGATCTTCAACCTGCTGGGAGAGCCGATCGATCAGCAGGGGCCGCTGGCCGACGGCGAGAAACGGTATCCGATCCACCGCCGGCCGCCGGCCTTCACCGAGCAGGTGCCGGTGACCCAGGTCCTGGAGACCGGCATCAAGGTCGTCGATCTGCTGGCCCCCTATGTGAAGGGGGGGAAGATCGGGATGTTCGGGGGGGCCGGCGTGGGAAAGACCGTCATCCTGATGGAGCTGATCCGGAACATTGCGACCGAGCACGGCGGGGTGTCGGTGTTCGGCGGGGTCGGGGAGCGGACCCGCGAGGGGAACGACCTCTGGCTGGAGCTCAACGAATCGGGCGTCGCCAAGAAGACCGCGCTGGTCTTCGGGCAGATGAACGAGCCGCCGGGGGCCCGCCTGCGGGTGGCGCTGTCGGCCCTGACGATGGCGGAGTACTTCCGGGACGAGGAGGGGCGGGATGTGCTGCTCTTTATCGACAACATCTTCCGCTTCACGCAGGCCGGTTCCGAGGTGTCGGCGCTGCTGGGCCGGATGCCGTCGGCCGTCGGCTATCAGCCGAACCTGGCCACCGAGATGGCTCAGCTGCAGGAGCGGATCACCTCGACGAAGCGGGGTTCGATCACCTCGGTGCAGGCGGTCTATGTGCCGGCCGACGACCTGACCGACCCGGCCCCCGCGACCACCTTCTCCCACCTGGATGCCACGACCGTGTTGTCGCGGCAGATCGCGGAGTTGGGGATCTATCCGGCCGTGGACCCGCTGGAGTCCACCTCCCGGGTGCTCGACCCCAAGATCGTTGGGGAGGAGCATTACGCGGTGGCCCGGCAGGTGCAGCAGATCCTGCAGCGGTACAAGGACCTGCGGGACATCATCGCGATCCTGGGGATTGATGAGCTCTCCGAAGAGGATAAGCAGATTGTCGCCCGGGCCCGGAAGATCCAGCGGTTCCTCTCCCAGCCGTTCTTCGTGGCGGAGGCCTTCACCGGCCGGGCCGGGAAGTATGTGAAGCTGGCCGACACGATCCAGGGCTTTAAGCGGATCGTCAGCGGGGAACTGGACCACATCTCCGAGCAGACCTTCTACATGAAGGGGTCGCTTGAAGAGGTGCTGGAAGAGGCGGAGCAGAACAAGGAGAAGGAGGCGGCCGGATCGGCCGCTTGAGCATGACGGACAAATCCTTCCGATTGGAAGTCCTGACGCCGCAGGGGCCGGTGCTGAGCGCCGAGACCACAGCGGTCACTGCTCCCGGGGGGCTGGGGTACTTGGGGATTCTGCGCAACCACGCCCCGATGGTCTCCACCTTGGGGCCTGGCCGGATCGTCTACCGGGACCCGGCCGGTGGGATGCACCAGTTGATCAATGAAGCGGGCGGATTGCTGGAGGTTCGGGACAACGAGGTGACGATCCTGGCTGATCGGGTTGGGTCTTCGGACCCGGGAAGGAGAGACTGATGGCTTTGGCGCCCGCCGCCCTCAGGCGGCTGACCTGGTTTTTTATCCTGTTGGCTGGGGCATTCGGCACCGCGGTCGCGACCGGCCTGACGGCTAAGCAGGTCCTCGCGGTCTCGATTTTTTCCACTTTCATCCTGGGCACCCTCCTCTACTGGCAGTTCCGGCTGGCCTTCGCCCTGATCGGGATCACCGGGCTTCTGGCCGGCCGGTTGATCGACATCCCCCATCTGATCGAGTTCGCGAATGTGGACATCATCCTTTTCCTGATCGCGATGATGATCGTGATCGGTTTCTTGGAGGAGCGGAAGTTCTTTGAGCTCCTTCTGGAGCGGATGCTGGACACGATCAGCCACTGGCCGGCGTTTTTCTTCCCGGCGATGATGGGGCTGGCCTTCCTGTCGGCCGCCCTCGTGGATGAGGTGACCTCGATCCTGTTCATGACCGCGCTGGCGCTTCAGTTGACGCGGAAGCTCAAACTTTCCCCCTTCCCCTACATTCTGATGATTGTGCTGGCCACGAACGTCGGCTCCAGCGCCACGGTCGTCGGCAACCCCGTCGGCGTGTTGATCGCGCTGCGGGCGGGCCTGAGCTTCACCGACTTCCTCCGCTGGGCTTCCCCGATCGCGGCCGCCGGGCTGCTCCTGACCATCGGCGTCTGTCTGGTTTATTTCCGAAAGCCGCTTCGAGAGATGACCGACGGGGTTCGCCGGCTTCGGAATGAGGCGCTGGATACCGGACGGATTCGAGACCACAAGCAGTTCCGGCTGGCCGCCTGGGTTTTTGGGCTCACGATCGCGGGTCTGGTGCTGCATCACCAGACCGAGCATTTCCTGCACCTGCCGAAGAACACCCTGCTGCTGGGGGTGCCTCTTCTGATGGCCGGCGTCTCCCTGCTGATCTCCGGTGAGAAGGCCCGGACGCTGGTCGAACATCGAGTGGACTGGTGGACCTTGATCTTCTTCCTGCTCTTGTTCGCCTCGGTGGGGACCCTGCAGTATGTCGGGGTGACCGACCGGCTGGCCCAGGCCCTGACGGTCCTCTCCGGTTCTCATCCGGCGGTGCTGCTGGGGGTGATTATCGCGGTCACCGCTTTCCTGACAGCTTTTCTCGACAATGTGCTGGCGGTCGCGATCTTCATTCCGGTCGTGGCCGGCTTGCTGGAGGCCGGCGTTTCCTCGGGGGCCCTCTGGTGGGGGCTTCTCTTCGGCGGCACCTTCGGCGGCAACGCGACGATGATCGGTTCGACCGCCAACATCGTCGCGATCGGGATGCTCGAGAAGGAGAACGAGCGGGTCAGTTTCGCCCGGTGGCTGGGGCCGGGCCTGGCGGTCACGATTCCCACGCTGATTTTGGCATTTATTCTTCTGTTCCTGCAGTTGCCGTTGATGAAGTAGCAAAGGAGGAAATGATGGCGCGTTTGGCGAATGGTAATGGATTGAAACTCAAGATCGGGCGTCCAGCCCCTGATTTCAAGGGCCGCACCGACACCGGCGAGCAGGTCACGCTGGACAAGTACAAGGGGAAGAAACTCGTCCTCTATTTTTATCCCAAGGACAACACGCCGGGCTGCGCCCGGGAGAGCTGTTCCTTTTCCGAAGGGTTCACGCAGATTCGACGCAAGGGGGGGACCGTGCTGGGGGTCAGCACCGATTCGGTTGCTTCCCATCAGAAGTTCCGACAGCGGTACAGCTTCAAGTTCCCGCTGCTTAGCGATCCGGAGCGAGAGGTGGTCCAGGCCTACGGGGTTTGGAAGGAAAAGTCCCTCTACGGCCAGAAGTACATGGGGATTGAGCGGACCACCGTGATCATTAATGAGCAGGGAAAGATTCAGAAGGTTTTTCTGAAGGTCAAGGTGGAAGGTCACTTTGAGGAGGTCCTGGCTGCCCTTTGACCCCGCCCCTTAGGAGTCCGGTCTGGATTTTTCAGCATGCCGCCCCCGAGACGCCGGGCTTGATCGAAGAGGTCCTCGCGTCCGGGGGCGTCCCTTTTGAGCTGTTCCGTTCCTTTGAGGGGGCGGCGGTGCCGGCCCGGCTGGATGCGGCCGTGGGGCTGGTGATCATGGGGGGGCCGATGGGGGTCGGGGACCGGATGAGGTATCCTTATCTGAGGGGGGAGCTCAAGCTGATCGAGCAGGCCCTCCGGACCGACCGGCCGATCCTGGGGGTTTGTCTCGGGGCCCAGATGCTGGCATCCGTTCTCGGGGCGCCGGTCTACCCGGGGAAACGCAAGGAGATCGGCTGGGAGGAGATTACCCTGATCCCCGAAGGGAAGGGGGATCCCCTCTTCCGGGGGATGCGTTCCCCCGCTCAGGTTTTTCACTGGCATGGGGAGACCTTCGACCTGCCGGCCGGCGCGGTCCGGTTGGCCGCCTCGGCGGTCACGCCGAACCAGGCCTTCCGGCACGGTCGGACCGCCTACGGACTGCAGTTTCATCTGGAGGTGACCGAGACGATGGTGGGCGGCATGGTGAAGGCCTTTGCCGGGGAGCTGGCGGCTGAGCGGTTGGATGGGGCGGCGATTCTGCGGGAGTCGGCGCGGCGTCTGCCCGCGCTTCAGCGGGTTGCCGAGCCGGTTTTTCGAGAGTGGGTTCAACAGTTGGAGGTGCCGGTATGAATCGGTTCGGTCAAATGGGTTGGGCGGCCCTTGTCTGCGCCCTGGCGGTTTTGTTATCCACCACTCCGGCGGCGGCTTTCGAGGACCACGCGGTCTTTCAGGTTGAGTTTGGGGGACGGGTCGTCAAGCAGAACGAGCGGAACACCGAGCAGTTGGCGGAGATGTCCCTCAGGGAAGTGCCGGGGGTTCTGGAGGCCCGTGTGGATTACGGCCGCCGGATAGCCCATGTTGTTTACGAGCCGGATCAGGTGGAGATTCCCCAACTGATCCGCGCCTTGGAGTCGGTCGGTTTCAAGGCGAGCCCCGCGCAGGCGAAGTATATCTGTCCAGTCTGCCAGGCCCGCTACCGGGCGGCCGGCGCCTGCCTGATCTGCGAAGTGGATCTGGAGCCGATTCAAAGGTGAGCGGACAGACGCCTGCTCCGGCCGCTTGGCAGCGGACCAAGATCATCTGCACTTTGGGACCGGCCAATGAAGCCGATTTGGTCCTGGCGGGGATGATTCGGGCCGGCATGGATGTGGCCCGGATCAACACCGCCCACGGCACGCCGGAAGGACATGCCAAGCGGATCGCTCAAGTCCGTCGGATAGCCGCCGAAGTGGGCCGGCCGGTCGCGATCCTCGTGGATCTGCCGGGTCCCAAGCTCCGCCTGGGGCCGCTGCCGGGCGGGAGCCTCACGCTCAAAGCCGGGGAACAGATCACCCTGTCGGTTGAGCCGGCCGGTCACGCGATCCCGGTTGCCTATGCCCGTCTCAATGAGGAGGTCCGGCCCGGGGAACAGATCTTCCTTTCCGACGGGGAGGTGGCGCTGACGGTTCAGCGGGTCGAGGGGGTTCGGATTGTCTGCCGGGTTGAGAACGGCGGGGCGATTCGCTCCAATTCCGGGATGAATCTGCCTACCTCCGAGCTGTCGGTGACCCTGCCGACCGAGGAGGACACCCGCAACCTCAAGTTCGCGATCGAGCAGAAGGCGGAATGGGTCGGCGTCTCCTTCGTTCAGTCGCTCGAGGATCTTCAGCGGGTCCGGGCCCTGCTTCCCCAAAAACAGGCTCCCCTGCTGATGGCCAAGATCGAGCGGCGGCAGGCGGTCATCAACCTCAAGGAGCTGCTCGGCGGTGCCGACGGGGTGATGGTGGCCCGGGGGGATCTGGGGGTGGAGATTGATCTGGCCGAGGTGCCGCTGACCCAGAAGCGGATCGTCCACTCCGCCAACGCGAAGGCCCGTCCGGCGGTGATCGCCACCCAGATGCTGGACTCGATGGTCGCCTCGCCCCGGCCCACCCGGGCGGAGGTGACCGATGTCGCCAACGCGATCCTGGACGGGGCCGACGCGGTGATGCTCTCGGATGAGACGGCGATTGGCAGCTACCCGGTCGGCGCGGTGGAGGTGCTCCACCGGGTGATCCGGATCGTCGAGGGGGAGTATCCTTACGGCGGCGCGTTCACCCGATTCGCCTCCGGGCAGATGGCCTCCCGTTCCGAGGAGTCGATCAGCTTCGTCGCCAGCCGTCTTTCCTTCGAGCTGGGGGCCAAGGCGATCCTGCTGCCGACCGCCGACCTGCGCTCCGCCGCCCGGATCGCTCAGTACCGCCCCAAGGCTCCGATCATCGCCATCACCGACTCGGAATTCCTCTGCGGCCAGCTCTCCCTGCTCTGGGGGGTGGTGCCCCATCTGGGGAATCCGGAGAAGATTGATGAATGTGTCGCCCATGCTCAAGAGTGGCTGACCGCCCGAGGTTGGGCCAAGGCGGGGGACCCGATCGTCCTGCTCAAAACTTCCCGACCGGCGCAGGGCTTCAGCGACACCCTCCAAGTCGTCCACCTGGCTTAGTTAATCAGAACGATTATTTAGAACAAAATCTTCAATTTCTCTTCCTTTTTGGGTATACTTTTTCCTATGAAATGGTGGATTCTATTGACCCTCGTTGGCTCCCTGGTGGGGACGCCGCCTGCCCACGCCCTGCGCCCAGCCAACGCCGGCCTGGAAAGCTCCCCCACGCGGGAGGAGTTGGCCGCCGCGCTTGATCCCGCCCCCGCCGCCGGTTTGGAGGCTGGTCCGCCACAGCTGTTTTCCTCTTTGGCGGACCAGGGGAGCGCGGCGCCGAGCAAAGCGAGGGAAAGCGAGGGTGTTGGCCCGAGCGGCCGCCGCGCGGCTGCCCGACCCGAAGGCGGCCAGGGGGCCGCCGAAGGGCGGCCCTCGGCAAGCGGGCTGGAAGCGGCGGTCCGGCTGGTGCCGGTCACGCCGTCCGGCAATTTCGCCATTACCGCAGAGGCGTCTCGGGGATTGAAGGCCAATGACGCCGCTTTCTTTCTTTATCTCGCCTACATCGGTTTGCTGAACGATCGGCAGGGGGTTCCCCCCACCGAGGCCCAACTGCGGGCTGAGATTGACCGACGGAATTCCCCACGGGAACTGTTTGATCCGGCTCAGTTTGATCCGGCCTCGAATCGGCTGCGTTCGGCAATGGCGCGGCCCGGCAGTGTCCCTTTCTTGCTGCTCCCGGAGGAATTGACGGAAGCGGCCGGGGATTTCCTGGCCGCTTATCTGACCTGGGAGCGGCAGGGGGCGCGGGACTTCGACGCGGGGGCCGTCCCGGTCCCCGCCGATTGGGATCTGGAACGGGCCCGGGAGGTGGTTTCCGGGAATGTGTTGCCGTTGAGGGGGGTGGTCTCAGCCGCTCCCCGCTTGAGAACAATCCTTGACAGGATCTTGCTGCCAGACGATGACACCGTTTCCGACGGTGAGGCGGATTCCCTGACGGCCGCAGGGGACATCCCCACCGGCCGGACCGACGGCCGCGAGGGGCGGCTGAAGTATGCTTCCAAAGGTCCTCCGGTGACCCAAGAGGTGATGCAGGAGGTGGAGCGGATCTGGAGGAGTGAGTTTGCCCGGATCAGCCATAAGGATCGGAAGGTTTGGATCGAACAGCCGGGCCGGCCGGTACTGCGCCCCACGGTCCTTTGGGATCCCAATGGAGACGAAGTCGGTTTCCCGAACCATGGGGACATTGGGAAGCGGATGAAGCCGACGCGGACCCGCTATCAGGTTCAGCATATCCTGAGGGTGATTCGAGAAGAGGCCGGCGACCCGGAGCAGGATTTTTACATGCCGACGATGGCCCACCTGGATCAACGGATTCACCAAAGGGAGCGGCTGGCGTTGTGGTTGGCTGCCTACAATGAACGGCACCCGGATGATTCCATCCCGTACGCGGCCGGGGAACTGGAGGCCCGCTATGGGGACGCGGTCCGGCTTCTCCTGGATAGACTCGGCGGGGGCATGGGACATGTGGTTCTGACTGGCCCCGGAGGGATACCCCAGGTTGTTTCCTTCAGACAACACCTGGATGACTATCTCGCCAGCATTTCCCTGTCTCAGGCGGAATTAAAGGATCGGATTGATGCCTTGAACAAGCTTTTTGCTTTCGTCAGCCCTCCTGCAGGCGGCATCCCCCCGATCAAGATCAACTGGCCCGAGGAGGCTCCCGGCGCCGATCCGGCCGCCGGCCTGGAGGCGGCCCGGATTGACCCGGACCGGCTGTTCAACCGGGAACCGGCCTTCCTGGAGGCGGTCCGCTACTTCAATGAGACGGTTCTGCCGGCGCCGGCCATGACTTGGGCGCATGCGATGGAGTTGTTCTGGCGGTTCCGGGCGGAGCCGGAGGATCCGGAGCTGCTGGCCCGGCGGGTGGCCGCCTTGGAAGACGATCCGGTCGCTCAGGAGGTGATGCGCTTGGTCAATGACCGATCCTTTGCCGAACGGACGGATCGGGTGGCGGCCGACCAGATCGCTGTGATCTACTCCCTGATGGGGACCAGCGGGGAGGATGAGTTGTTCATCGGGCTGGAGGGTTTCTCGGATCGGGCGCCGGGGACTGCTCCGGCGCACGATGTCCGGCACCCGGCCTCCGGACACAAGCGGCTGACTTGGTTCCTGGCCAACTATTTCCTGATTCGCAACGGCTACGCTCCGGTCTACTTCCAGGATGACCGGGATGCTTGGGACCGGACTTTCGAGTGGTTCCCGATTCCTCCCGCCGATCTGCGCCGGCCGACTCCCGCCGCTTCCGACTTGGGGGTGCCGGCCGCCGAAATCCTTCAGGTGATCGGGGAGCGGGACTGGATCCAGATGAGGAACTTCTCGGGTCGATTGTTGAGCCGGGAAGGGGTGCTGGACCGGCCGGTCCGGATCGCGGCGGTCCTCTCCGACGCTGATTGGACCCTCTTCAGCACGCAGACCGATCCGAAGAATGAGATTCCTGGTCCCGTCGCGGATGCTGCCGCCTGGATTTTGAACCGCGGGGGCCGGTTTCGTCTGGTGACCCTGGCGGAGCCCCCCTATGTCGAGGCGCGGGCCGAGCGGCAGATTGTTGCCCGGGTGCGGTCGCCTGAGGCGCTGGCGCGGTTCGGCGGCTATGCCCGGTCGGGCGGCAACCGGATTGTCTACCGGGATGGGCAGCGGATTGTGGAGCCGGGGGAGCGGGTTTTCTCTCCGCACGAGTGGCCGCTTTTGGGGCGGATCTTCGGCGAAGAGCTGTTGAGCGAAATCGCCCGGGTGATGCCGCGGGTGGATCTCGCCGCGCCGCGGACCGAGCTGGCGCAGGCGACCGACTTCCAAGCGATCACGGCGGCGGTCGTGCAAGCCCAGGAGGCTGCCGGTATTGTCCGTCAGGGGGATTATCCGATCCAGAACGATGCAAAGAACTCCACGGTCTTCTTCGTTACATTCCAAGAGGGAAGTGGGATCGATGCGGAGCGGCTTTTAGATCAGGTCCGGACCCGGGTGGGGGCCGCACTTCCCGAGCGGACGCTTCATTTTGCCCGGGGGCCGCACTATGTGTCGGTCGGCCTTTATCAGAAACCGGATGCCGTTGCCCTGGAACTTTCCGATTCCTGGTACGATGCGCCGGATCAGGATGGGGTGATCCTGCTGATCGGGGATGGGGCGGATGATCTGGCCGGGATGCGGCGGGCCCTCTTGGGTCCCGAATTTGACCGGCGGCTGGCGCTGGGAGTGATGATTCGGCCGGAGGTGGCCGATTTGCGCCCGGAGGATCCGGTCGTGGTTCCGAAGGATCGGACGCTGGTGCCGGCGACTCAGCAGGTTCTTGGCGATCTGGTGAAGGCCGCCTCAAGCGGCCGGACCTATGGGGACTGGCCCTTCATCGGCGGGAAATATTCCATCCGGCAGTTGGCCCAGGCGCTGGACCTTCCGGCTGAAGTGCTTCTGGAAACCGCTTCCAGCCGATCCTATTCCGATTTTGAGCAATTGCGGGATCGGCGGCTGGAGGTGTTGAATGCGGCCGGTTTGGAAACGGCGATGGTTGCCGGTCCGCCCGGTATTTCATGGCTTCTGCCGATGTTTCTCTCGAGCGTCCCGGTTGCCTCTGCCGACCGGGAAGTTCGGCCGTTGCGGTTCATCGTGGACACCGGCGCCGGGGAGTTCCGGGTGCTTCGGTTGCTGCAACTGGCGGTGACGCTGCGGCTGGCGGGGGCGCCGGTGGAAGCGGCCGGTGTGGCGACCGAAGCGGAACTGGCGGCGGCCCAGGCCGGCTTGGAGGATGCGGCTGCCCGCCGTCTGCTGGCTGACCTGGTCTATACCTATCGGGCGGGGAATCCCGCCGATCACGCGCTGGCGCTGGCCTTGGCCCAGGCCGCAGTCCCTGTCCATCCGGAGAACATCATTTCCGGCATCACTCGCTCCACGATCACCTGGTTCCTGGAGGCGCTGGACACCCTCGGCCTTCGGGGTCTGACGAGCGGGCTCGAACAGGCGGTCGAGTCCTACCTGACCGCCGCCTGATCGCGATCCCCGTTACACCTATGCCTCGCTATGCAGCGCTCAGGGAGCGGCTCCAGTGTCCGGTGAGCCCGCATGATCTCGTGTTCTGTGGCCCTAAAGGGACTCCTTTGCAGTGCCGGAATCTGATCCGAAGAGAATTCGGGCCGGCGCTTACCCGGGCAGGCCTCCGGAAGATCCGGTTCCACGACCTGCGGCATACTTATACTTCGCTCCTGGTCGCCCAAGGGGCCCACGCCAAATTCATCCAGTCGCAGCTCGGCCATGCCTCCATCCAGACCACTCTCGATTGATATGGCCACCTACTCCCTGAAACCCAGCAGCACATCGGCGAACACCTTGACGCTCAGCTTTTTGGCACAAAACCGCACTTGAGATCCATCGCTGCTCAAGACTCTTCCCGATGACGATGAAGTATGGCGGGAATGGGTGACGATCTGTCGTAAAATATGAGAGTAACCCCATGGGGGTTTTCCCCGATGGAAAATGGAGGAATTTCCCTGATTGTCCGGCGGCCCGTCAACCCAGGACAATGAGGGAAGCATGTCTTTGAGCGACCGGAAGAAGAAACTGGTTTCGAAGAAACGAAAAGGATCGCGTAAACCGGCGTTGCCGTCGGCGCGTCACTCCGGCCGGCACAAACGGATGGAGCACGCTCTCCTGGCGTCCGAAGTCCGGTACCGCCGTCTTTTTGAATCTGCTCAGGACGGGATTTTGATTCTCGACGCGGAATCGGGCTCCATCACCGATGTGAACCCGTTCCTGGTGAACTTATTGGGGCGGGCCCGAGGCCAGTTTATGGGGAAGCAACTGTGGGAGATTGGCCTATTCAGGGATGTCGGGAAGTCCAAAGCGGCATTTCAGGAATTGCAGAGGACGGGTTATATTCGGTACGAGAATCTGCCGCTTGAAACGAGGGATGGGCGGCGCATCGATGTCGAATTTGTGAGCAACATCTACAAGGAGGGCGGCACCCGCGTCATCCAGTGCAACATCCGGGACATCACCCTGCGCAAGCACGCGGAGATGGAAAAAGCCATCCTGGAATCCAGCGAGCTGGAACAGCGGCGGATCGGGCAGGAGCTGCACGATGGATTGTGCCAGCAACTGACGGGTGTGGCGCTCCTCTCCGAGGCTTTGGAGGGGAAACTGGCTGCCCACCTGCCCGTCGAAGCGGCTGATCTCTCCGAAATTACCGATCTGATCAACCAGGCCATCGATCAGACGCGCGACCTGGCTCGAGGGCTCTCTCCGGTGGAGATCGAGGTGGCCGGCCTGGTGCCCGCACTGCATAAATTCGCCATTGCTACGGAACGATTTTTCGATATTTCGTGCGTGTTTACGTACGATGCGTCCTCCCAGTTTCAGCATCCGAAGATGCCTTCTCTCTCCACGCACCTGTACCGGATTGCCCAAGAGGCGGTCAGCAATGCCATTCAGCATGGGAAGGCCAAGCACGTGGTCATTGGGCTGACCACAGTCAGGAACCGCGGGGTCCTGACGATCCGGGACGACGGGAGCGGTATTCCGACCGACACGGAAGACAAACAGGGGCTGGGTCTGCGGAGTATGCGTTATCGTGCGGGGATGATCCATGCCTCGTTGGATGTCCGCCGGGACTTGGACGGCGGAGGGACCATCGTCACCTGCTCGTTTCCCTTACACAGCGGGGGGGGGGGCGTAGGCCTCCCAGGGCATGAAGAAATCGACGAAACGGTCCGGCGTGAAGGCCAAGCGGGCAACCGTTTTCATTGTGGATGACCATCCGATCGTGCGTCGAGGGTTGGAACAATTGATCAATCAGGAAGCAGACCTCGTCGTCTGCGGGCAGGCCGAGGGTGCGCAGACTGCCTTGGAGGCCATGAAGAAGTGGATGCCCGATGTGGCGCTTGTGGACCTGTCGTTAACCGGGGAGAGCGGCCTGGAACTCATCAAGGACATCAAGGTGCGGTACCCTAAGGTCGCGGTGCTGGTTCTCTCCATGCATGACGAAACGTTCTATGCCGAGCGGGTGCTCCGCGCCGGGGCCAAGGGCTACATCATGAAACGACAGGCGGCCGCCCAGATCGTGGCAGCGATCCGGCGTATCCTCAGCGGGGAGATCTGGTTAAGCGACCCGATGGCGGCTAAGATCCTGCGAAAAGTCGCCGGGGGGAAAACCGAGGCCGTCGGTTCTCCCATCGAACGGCTCAGCAACCGCGAGCTGGAAGTGTTCCAGTTGATCGGGATAGGCCTGGGAACGCGCCATATCGCCGAGAGGATTTCCCGCAGCGTGAAAACAGTGGAAGCTTACCGCGAGCACATCAAAGTGAAGCTGGACCTGAAAGACGCCACAGAGCTCAACCAGGCCGCGATCCAATGGCTGCAAAGCGAGCACTCGAAGTAAGCCCGTAACACCCTCTTCGGAACCCCTCGGCAGCACCCAACGCCGTCGTTTTCTTCGCAGGGCGTTTCTTTCTCCGATACAAGGGATTTCCCTGATGGAAGGTTAAGCGGTTGCCCTGATTGTGCGGTTCCTATCTGAAGGTCTACGATGTTCTCATGGTTAAAACCAACAGTGAAGGGGGTGAGCACACATGGCGAAGAAGAGCCGAGGGGGTCGGATGGCGGCGGCGAAACAGCGGGCTGCTAAGAAGTCGGGTGGACGCGGGATGGTGAAGAATCGCCCGGCCGGCCGGAACATTATGGTCACATAAGACTCACAGAAAAAAGGGGAATGAAGCATGTGGAAACATAAATCGCTTTTGATTGGGATGTTGGGCGTTTGGCTGTTGAGCGGGCCGGCGCAAGCTTCTGCATCCGAGCCGATGCCGGATATGCGCTACATTGCCGGAGAAATTACGTGGGTGGATGTCAAGCTCGGCGAGCTGCAACTGAGAGACGAAGCGCCCAGGGGGAGCCGAGCCATCACCGAGTATCGAATCAATCGGCAAGCAACCAATGTGACGGATCCTTCGGACAAGAAATTCTTGACTCTGGGTGACTTGAGACCAGGCCAGCGGGTCGCGATTGAATTTGAAATGGTTGGCAGCCAGCAAGAGAAGATGGCCCGGAAAATCACGGTAGAACCTACACCGGAGCCTGCTTTCCAGGAGGCCTTCGGCGATCTGGAGGCCATCGATGTCAATGCGGGAACATTTGTTCTGGAGGAGAAGCCGGCAGCCCGCCGCGAAGGGGGACGGGGCGATCTGTCTTATTTTGCCTTTGAGCCCAGGGAGATCGTTGTCATGAAAAGTCCCAGCAGAGAACCGGTGCGGTTAGAGCTGAACCCGGGTGATCCGGTGAAGGTGGAATATGTGGTGAAAGGCGGAAAACGATGGGCTCACTCCATGACGCTTTATTCCGCATTTCCGGAAGTGGTAGGGGAAACGACCACGACGACAACGACCACAAGCACCACAACAACGCGGTAAACAGAGGAGGATGCAAACATGGAACCCACGGGACAGATGCAGCAGTGGATATGGTTTCTCTTGATCGGTGGGATCGTCGGGTGGTTGGCCGGCGTCATCGTCAGGGGGAGCGGGTTTGGGATTCTGGTCAATATTGCAGTCGGCGTGGTCGGGGCCATCTTTGGTGGGTGGCTGTCCAGCGTGACAGGATTGTATGCCTACGGCTCGTTTGCCGGCTTCATTACGGCGCTGGTCGGCGCGGTGCTTTTGGTGGCGCTCATTCGCCTCTTTGGGGCGGCGACCTGAGAGAAAAATAAACTGGAGGTTTCGAGATGAAACCGAAGATTCTGTTGGGGGTGATGCTGCTCGTTATCGGCATTGCGGCGTTGGCTTATCAGGGGATTACATACACGACCAGGGAAAAGGCCGTCGATATTGGTCCGGTGCAAGTGACGACCGAAAGAACCAGAAGTGTCCCTCTATCGCCAGTCGTCGGAGTGATCGCGCTGATCGGCGGCATCGCGTTGCTGACCATAAACGCCAGGGAGGCCTGAAATGAGGCTTGGAAGGACCAAATTGGGAAAGGGGCGATCTTCTATTAAGGCGCGGTAAGCGGGCGTGCCGTAAATCGAGCGGAGGTCAACGATGGGTGGTCTCGTGGGGTTGCTCGTTCTGGTGCTGGACGTGATCGCGATCGTCGACGTCATCAAGAGCGTTGCGCCGAGTAACCAAAAGGTGCTCTGGGTGATTCTGATCCTCGTGCTGCCCGTCATCGGCATGGTGCTGTACTTCCTAATCGGCAGGAAAAAATGAAATAGTTAGGCTAGGGCCAACCATTTTCTGTGAAGATGCCACACCTCCGGCGCATGCCGGATCAGATCGCCTCGGATCATTTGTCGGCGCTTGTTCAGATGGGGTTGCATGATGGACCCAGCAATTGACGCATTGACGGAAAACGGACAGCCAGAGATCGATTCGTCACGACGCACAGCGCGGTGTCACGAAGCGGCGAAAACGGTTGTTGTCACGCGCGGGTACGCCCGGCTATACCGGTGGCGCTGGGCGGCCGCACTCCTTGTGGTGGCGATGTGCGGCGTCGTGGGATGGCAATCTCGCGGGCTCACGATGGATCCTTCCAGCCACTCCTTCTTCGAGCAGAGCAGCGAGTCGTATGCCGCCTATCGGGCGTTTATCAAGCAGTTTGGCTCCGACGAGACCATCGTCGTCGGCGTCCGGATGGCTGGGGGTCTGACACCGGAGCTCGGCCATTGGTTGCGGGATGTCACCAAGGCGTTGCGCGTCCTGCCGCATGTGGAAGAGGTTCGGAGCCTGGCCACGGTCACGCGGTTGCAGCGTACTTGGTTTGGCCGGCTGGTCGAACGGCCGCTGCTGCCCGATTCAAAGAACGGTGCGTGGACACGGCGCGTACTCCCGCGCGATCCCTCGCCCGAAGAGCCGCTGCTGCTCTCCGGTTGGCGAACGACCGCGATCGTCCTGCGCGTGGCACAGGATCTGCCGGACCTTGACGCGCAACGGGCGCTGATTGCAGGAGTCCGACGCGCGCTGGCTTTGCACCAACGCTCCGACGTCACCTACCTCGTCACCGGTACGGTCGTCGAACAAGACACGCTCCTCGGGCGGATGAGCCAGGATCGCCAACGCTTCATTCCGCTCACCGTCGGGGTCGTCATTCTGCTGCTTCTGCTGTTTCATGCGAAGTGGCTCTCGGTACTGTACGCTCTGGCGGTGATGGGTGGGTCGCTTGCGGTCACCCAGGGGGTGATGGCATGGCGTCACGTCCCCTTGAATGTGGTGACCGGGCTGCTCGCCCCGATCGTGCTCATCATCGCGGTCAGCCTGACCGTGCAGATCTCCGCAAGCTTCCTGCATGTGCCGAAAGACGCCTCGAACGGCGCTCGCCTCGCCACGGTCTACCGGACGATGTTCATGCCGTGCCTGCTGGCAAGTGTTACGACCCTTGTCGCATTTCTCGCGCTGCTTGTCAGCCCAGTGCCCGCCGTGCGCGAATTCGGGGTGTTTGGCGCGCTCGGCGCCATGAGCGCCTGGGCGCTTGCGATGGCCTGGATCCCGGTGTGTCTGGGGCTGGCCGGCGATCTGCCCTCGCGGGTGGTACCGGTCTTTCAGGCCATCGGTCGGGTCTTGGCCGACCGGACGGTTCGCCACCGCTGGTTGGTTGTGGCGGCGGCGATCGCCCTGATGATCACAGGTATGGTGTGGGCCAGGTCGGTGCACCCGTCGACGAACCTCATTCAGATCTTTCGTCCCACCGATCCATTTCGCGTGGAAACCGAGGCGTTGCAACAGGATCTTGAAATCGTCTACCCGCTCGAGCTCTCCATCACCGTCCCTCCGGAGACGTCCATGACGTCGCCGCAGACGTGGCAGTTCATCGAACGCTTCCAATCGGCTGCGGCACAGCTCCCCATCGTGGCTAGGAGTTTCAGTCTATCCGATGTCCTGCGCTACACCGAGCATGTTGCCAAGATCAACCGCTCCCAACGGCGGCTGACCCAAATCCTCGCGCAACTTCCGAAACGTCTCGGACCGACGTGGTCACAACTCGCCAGCCCCGATGCGCATCATTTGCGTCTTACCCTGTACTTGCGGCGATGGGACAGCGCCGAGGTGGTGGCGACGATCCATCAGTTGCGCACCATCGCCTCGACGGCGCTGTCGCCCGGCTGGCGCATGGAACCGACCGGGCACATCGGGCTGCTGTCGCAGATGTCGCAGCGCCTGGTTGATGATCAGGTTGCCAGTGTCGCCTTGGCCTTCGGGATCATTCTCGGTCTGATGTGGCTGGCGATGCGCTCGTTGACCTACGCGCTCATCGGTATCGTGCCAAACCTCCTGCCGATTCTGTGGCTCTTCGGGCTCATGGCAGTCTGGCAGATCCCGCTCAATATCGCTACTGCCATGAGCGCCAGTGTCGCCATCGGTCTTATCTTCGATAACACCATCCATTTGCTTTATCGTTACCGGGATGCGCGCCGGACGGGAGCGGAGGCCCAGGACGCGGTGAGGGTTGCGCTCATGCGCTGCGCGCAGCCGATGATCGCCTCGTCCCTGGTTGTCGCGGGAGGGTTTGCCGTGACGCTGTGCGGCCAGATGGCGACGACGGTGCAGTTTGGCATGCTGGCGTGCGCGACCATCGGTTTGGGGATGCTGGGCGATCTGATCCTCCTGCCGGCGCTGTTGGCGATCTGGAAACCGGGGGAGAGGCGTTGAGTAGGAGATTCCTTGTCGCGGCGTGGGGGTATTTCCCTGATGGAAGGTTAAGAGGTTGCCCTGATTGTGCGGTGGTTGTCTTCGGTCTACGATGTCCTCATGATTGAAGCGATAGGATGGGAAGAGGACGGTGGATGTGCTTGATCTATCACAAATGGCAGCGCAGGCGGGTTGAACGGATTGCAGCGGTAGGGTGCGTCAGCAGGAGCCTGTTCCATGTTCGATTTCGGAGAGTTGTTAATGCTTAAGGTCGTGCAGGTAGATTCAGATAGGGAGAGGAAAGGTGTTCAGATGAAGATGAATCGGGTTGCTTTGGGTGTTCTGGCGGTGTGGGGGGTCATTGCGCTGGCGTTGTCGCGGCCGATTCCGTCGGCTACGGCTGCTGTCCCCTTGTTGATGGTGGATAACTTCGATGGACCTGGAGGTCTCACGAATATGCTCGACAACCGGGCCAGCACATTCGTCAAAGCTCCTTCGAAAGTTATGGTGAGCGTCCTGGAGGATGCCATTGAGGGGAAGAAAACGCGTGTTTTGATGATCCGGTATGAAAAGAAGCAAACTGGAGGTCCTTTTGACGGCGGCGGATGGGCTGGGTATTACACCCTGGTGAAGTCGCCCGGTGCGGTGGTGGCTCCGACCTTGGAGAGTCCAACCCCTGAGCCGGCTGAAGATAAGTACCTGGATGCCAGCGGCTACAAAATGTTGACCTTCCTGGTTCGCGGAGAGACGGGTGCCGAGAATTTTGTCATCGGTTTATCCGACCAGCATTGGGATCAGGTGGGGGATTCCGTCAAATCGCAGGAGATCGGCAAGTATCTGCCGGCGGGTAAGTTAACCACGGAATGGCAGGAGGCGATGATTCCGCTCGATGAGTTTTTCCTGGATCACACGCGGTTGTCCGGGATTGCGGTGGTATTCGATGGGGGGTTATTTCCGGTGGCGGGGAGCGCGGGGAAGATTTACCTCGACGATATTGCACTGGAATGAAAAGGAGAATGGTCATGAAATCAAGACAGATGTATAAATTCGGGATAGTTTTGTTGGGAGTGGGCGGTTTGGCCGCCATGGTGGGCTGTGCCAAGGGCAATCAGTACAGCAGCCTTGTCGGCCCTCGCGGTCTTGCTGGTCCTCGTGGTGAGACCGGAGTGCAAGGTTTCACTGGACACAGAGGCGCGTCCGGTGCTGCTTTGAGTGGTGAACGGGGCGCGGTGGGTCCGGCTGGTCCCATGGGCGAACGAGGGGCTACCGGCCGGAGAGGACCTATCGGCGATGTCGCGAGAGGCCCTATGGGTGCAGTCGGACCGTCGGGTCCTCGGGGCGCGCGAGGTGAAGTTGGGGGAAGGGGCGAACAGGGGGACAGCTTGGCTGGTTATGCTGGTTCTCGGGGCGTTTCCGGTCCCCAAGGGGCACGAGGTCCTGTCGGAGACGCGGGTGCGAAAGGCCCCACCTTGTACGGCCCAGCCGGCCCGGCGGGTTTTGCGGGTGAGGCAGGCAACCAGGGAGTCGTTGGAGGGAGAGGCAGTCAGGGCAGCACCACGGCTGGTGTCGCTGGCGTAGCCGGCCCTTCCGGGCTTTCAGGAGCAACTGGTGAGAAGGGATGGACCGGCAGCGCGGGTGCTGCTGGCCAGGTTGCTCACTGGAATTCCTATAAGGAGTTTCAGTTCTATACCGACGAAACCCGTCTGAGCGACGAAGATATGAGAGCGGTGGATGAAATTTCGCTTTATATCAAGCGTAATCCATCCTTGCAGATCGGAATCGACGGCACGGCCCTTAGACGGCGCGATCAAGCTCTCAATGATCGTCGGGTCAATGCAATTCAGTCGGCATTGATCAATGCGGGCGTTTCGCCGGATAGGATCAGCACGGGTTCGATGGGAGACCGGGGTCTTACGCGCCGGGGGCGAATCGAAGTGCTTTTTTCCACAGCTCGTTAATCATGAACAGGGCGGTAGAAAGAAGGTGGGGGGATACACGCTAATTTAAGCGCAGGGGGCGCTTCAGAAAATGGAGCGTCCCCTCTGCTCCCTAACTTATTGAGTTGATCGACACGAAAACAGGAGGAAGACAATGGCAAACCTTATAGAGTCTGTGAAGAACGGCATCGTGAGTTCCATTAAAGGTGCCGGTGACGTGGCGGGCGCGG
>Ga0210019_1001971_pt1 | contig 20789 bp, 20 predicted proteins | sample CryGeyCG2114_020_2_FD_183969 | JGI IMG/M metagenome (GOLD analysis project Ga0210019, IMG submission 183969) | Groundwater microbial communities from aquifer - Crystal Geyser CG11_big_fil_rev_8/21/14_0.20 (SPAdes) (version 2) | ecosystem: Environmental > Aquatic > Deep subsurface > Groundwater ...
CGGTACAGGCGGTACTGCAGGTACAGCTACTACTTCTACAGCTGAAGCAGGTACACTTTCACTTGATCGTTTAATGACTCGTGCAGCGGTTACTTATAAGTTCTAAGAAATTTATTGATTCTATGATAAAATAGGGCGTCCTTCGGGATGCCCTTTTTTTTTGAGGTTGAGTTGTCTGAAGTGAATCTAAGTGATGAAGATAGAGCAGAGTATAGCGAGCACGCTGAGCGGATGCTTGAAGAGATATCTGCAATCATCGAGTCTTATGAAAGTGATTCAGGGAATATAAAACCCTTAAAGGCTTTTCATAAGGCCATGGATCGCATGCTGATGCAGTCTAAACTTTACGATCTCGATTTAATTGCCAGTTTTTGTGAATTGGGAAAATTAGTAGCGGATAAAGCAAGCAAAAGTATAAGTCCCACTTTAAATGAAGTTGCGGCCGGAGTTTTGGCAGATACTGTCGATGTCTTAATTCAAATGGTTCAATCGATAAAAAATGGTGAAGATATTTCTAGTATGAAAGAGTTCGAGTCGTTCATAGGTCGACTTAGAATTTTAGTGAATAAATTTAAGGCTTTAAATGCAGATAATGATGTTGATCAACTTGATGCCATCGTCACTGACCTAGAAAAGAAAGATTAAACAAATCCAATCTTGATCACTCGCTCGAGTGCTTGAATCATTTTTAAATCATATTTTCCAATGCCATTAAGTTTAAATTCTTTAATAACATCCAAGGGCTTAAGGCCTGAGATCATGACTTGTTTATCATAAGCATTTACAAGGCTAAGTATTTCTTCAAGTTTTGAAAGCTTTGTTTTTTTATACGGCCCCATACCCGTTAGATTTTCTTCATGAAGTTGAGCAAGCTCTACAACTTCTTTACTAATCCAATCCAGATAAACAAATTCGTTAAGACCTTCTTTAGTGTGTTTATTATAAGTAATTTTTTGTTCACTATTCATATCATCTTGGTTTTTATTAAATAACGGCTTTTGTTCTTCCTTAATACCAAGATCATGAATAAGAGCGGCAATAGAAATGGTTTCAATTTCTTTACCACTACATTTTAGCATTTCGGCCATCTTAACGCAGATAGCGCAAACATTCATCGAGTGCTTAACAATCTCTTCCCCGATCTCTGATTCTTTCTCATACAAGGCAAACAGGGCGTCTTGTTTACCCATTACAACGCGTGCAACACTCTTGGCCGCAGTCTTTGTCATCTGATAGGAGATTTGCGATTTAGGGTCCTTTTCCATGCGATCAAGTGCCACAAAAGTCGTGCCTTGAACCAGATCAACCTTGGTATCAAGATCAATTCCCTCGTCAGCGATGGTATCGCTTAGAATTTGATCAAGATATTGTTGATAATTTAACTCTTCATCTCGTTGAATAAAAAACTTAGTAATCTTTTGTTTTTTTAGTTGATTAAACTTCTCTCTTTCAATGGCATCGCCTGATTTAACATAAAGCAGATGCTGGTCTTTAAAATAGATATAAATACCAAAATTTAAAGGCTTATCCGGGCGAAGAGTAGAAATCCTAACGGGTGTATAATTCATGCAAAGACCTTTCGGTTAATGCTCATCACGTGTGAGAAAAAAAATGCAAATAATTCTATATAAATGACCGTTTAGTCTTTATCTAAAATTGATTTGTCTTAGAGCTTCATAAGCTACTGCGGTAGCAGCATTGGAAAGATTGAGAGATCTAACGTGTTCAGAGTAAATTGGTAAGGTTAAAAGACGATCAAGGTTTCTTTCCATAAGATCGTCATCAAGACCGGCCGTCTCACGACCAAAGACTAGCCAGCAGCCTCTTGTAAACTCAGCTTTAAAAAGTGGTTTGGTAGCTTTTTTAGAAAAATAATAAATCTCTTCTGGATTATTTTTTTCAAGCAGCTCCTCAATAGAATCATATTCAACTAAATCAACATGCTTCCAATAATCAAGGCCAGCTCGTCTGACTTCTTTTTCATCAAGAGAAAAGCCGTAAGGGCGCACCAAGTGAAGGCGAGCCCCTAGAGCTAAACACGTGCGCCCGATGGACCCTGTGTTACCAGGGATTTCGGGCGCTACTAGAACAATATTAAAAATGGGCTCGTGGCTCATTTTTGATTAGCAAGAAAGCGCACAAGGCTTCTAACGATAATGCCTGAAGCACCTTTGCTTGGGCAGTATGGAAGATGCTTTTGACTGTCACCAACACCAGCGATATCAAGGTGAGCCCATGAAACGCCTTCACCAACAAAGTTTTCTAAAAAGGCAGCTGCTTTTGCTGTTCCGCCAAAGCTAGAGCCACCGATATTTTTCAGATCACTCATTGAGCCTTTCATATCGTCGCGCCACTCTTCGATAATTGGAAGAGGCCACATATATTCATCAGTTTCTTTGGCCGCACTAAGAAGTGAGTCAGTAAGTTTTTTGTCGTTACCAAGAACCGCACATACTTCAGTACCAAGAGCAACTAAACAGGCACCTGTCAGTGTTGCAGCATCGATAATAGCGTCAGGCTTTAGATCACTGGCGTATGAAAGAACATCGCCAAGAACTAAACGACCTTCAGCATCTGTATTTAAAATTTCAACAGTTTTACCATTTCTTGCCGTTACAATTGAATCAGGCATCGTCGCATGTTCATTAACAGCGTTATCAGTCATACCTAAGAAACATGAAACTTTAACATCTAGGCTAAGAAGAACAGCGGCTCTAAAAGCGGCGTACACAGTTGCTGATCCGGCCATGTCAAACTTCATGTTCATCATTGAGCCACCTGGCTTTAATGAATATCCACCAGTATCAAAAGTTAAACCTTTACCAACAAGGGCGATATGTTTTGTTTTCTTCGTCGTTTTCTTTGGAGTGTACTCAAGGTGTACAAGACGAGCATCATGGGCCGATCCGTTATTCACAGAAAGGAACATATTCATCTTTTCTTTTTTTAGTTCAGCCTTTCCAAGAATTTTAACCTTAACGCCTTTAAGATTAGCTTTAACATCTTTTTCAATTTCTTTAGCGTAAGTCACAGAGTTTAGAACGTTTGGTGGTTCATTAACAAAGTCTCTGCCAACATTCACGCATTCAGCAACTTTTTGACCGTGATCAAAAGCAGCTTGAGCTTTTTTAAGGGCAGTAGTTTTTTGTGAGCTTTCAACAAAAAGAGTTTTTAATTTTGGCTTATTCTTTTTTGAAAGATATTTATCAAAATGATAAGTCGTCATATAAAAAGCTTCGGCAAAAGCTTGCATACTTTCTTCGATTTTGTTTTTCACAACAAATCCATCGATCATGATGGAAACTTTTTCATTTGAGCTTGAAATTTTCTTAGCAATCCCTGCAGTCGCACGGCGAAGAGCTTCATAGTCATAATCAGACTTTTCACCTAGGCCAATAATTAAAACGCTTAAACCTTCAGTTGTGGTAAACTGAAAAGAAGAACCCTTAGCACCTTTAAAAGTACCAGCAGATTTAATAGTTTTGAACGTGCTTCGTAGTTCCTTGGTCCAATCAGAATCGACAAGAGTGGCTTTGTCACCTTTGCCTTTGCTGAAGGATGGTAGAATGACCAATTCATCTGAAGAATGGGCAGAAGCGTTAAACTTTAGTTGGATATTCACAATCTATCTCCTAAAATAGTTACTAAAACGAGTCCCATAATGGCCACGAACGACTAAAGAGACAAGTGAATGCCGAGCTTGATTCAAAGATACCTAGCGATTAATTTTCTTCCACCATTTTTGTTGGCGTGTGGATTTTTTGTAACGTTTCTTTTGACCTCTCAGCTCTTTCGATTGACGAGTATCGTCGTCAACAATGGAGTCGATATAGGCTCGGTCTTTGAGCTTTTTGGACATATCGCCATCTCTTTTTTACCAATGGCCGTTCCGTTATCCGCTTTATTTGCCACGATTATCACTTTAAATAAATTAAGTGAGGATTCTGAAATTGTTGCTATGCGTTCATTTGGCATAACAAAATCGATGCTATTTAAACCGATATTTGTCATGGGCCTTATCATCGCCGTCGCTATTTTTGCTCTTAATAGAAACCTTATTCCATACTCAAAATTGCTCTTTAGAAATACGGTCATCATGCTGACTTCTAAAGGTATGACGATGAATATTCAGGCGGGTCAATTTTTTACAGATGTTCCAAACGTTATTTTGTTTGCCGAGCAAGTTAGTGAGCAAGGTCAAAAACTGCAAGATGTCTTCATTCAAACAGAAAGTGATGATGGTACAGAGAGCGTTATCTTTGCTGAAAAAGGTGTCATTATTAAGCAAGAGTTTGAAGGGGTGGGCTTTCCAACTCTTCGTCTTCACCTGACAAATGGAAATATTGTTAGAACTAATAAATCTGGAAATGATTCAGAGAAAATACTTTTTAAAGAATATGACTTTCCATTGGTTGCCGGTGGGGGACAGCCAGGCTTTATTACGAAAGATTCGATGCTTTCAAATAATCAGCTCTGGAGTCTTATCCAGACCGTTAAGAAAAATCAAAAGGATGATTTAAATAGAATAGCAAAAATGGAAATTGAGTACTGGAGTCGATGGAATACTCCTGTACAGGTTCTTGTTTTTATTTTTCTTGGCTTTGGCTTGGGCATTAAGAAAGGTAGAGGAAAAGCTAAAAATACATCAGTCCAAGGTCTGATCGTTTTGATTCTGTATTACGCAGCTTTCTTTAGTGGAGTGAGTCTGGCGCAAAAGGGAATTGTTCCATCTTGGTTTGTCGTTTTTATGCCAAGTGTTCTTGCCCTAGCTTTTGGATTTAGATCTTATCAAAAGCTAGATTGGGCGAGTTAATCTTTTAAAGTTGTGATTTATAAGTCTTAGAGTTCACAACACTTCCATCATCTTTATAAATAAATAAAGGGTAGTAGTGCTCTGAGGCTTTTTCTTGTGGAAAGACTAAGCTTTTAACACCTGAGCGTGAAGAGATATCTAGTAGTTTGTTGTTTAAGAAAATTTTAGCGACATTATAGTTACCAAGAAAGAATAGAACTTCTTCACCAGACACAAAAAGCTTTTGATCTTTCTTAAGAACAAATTTCTTAATCTCACCACCATCAACTTGATAAGTTAACCAAGTGTCACCATCAATAGCGTGAATAAAGACATTCTGTTTTCCATCAACAACTGGAGCTTTGAAATTGCTAGGAAGCCATTCTTCAAGTTCATCACTTGTTGCTTTTGAATCAAATCCATAGAGCTTGCCAGAAATTTGTCTTAACTCAATTTCTTTCTTTTCTTTATCTTCGTCTTTCTTTTCTTCTTTTTTCTTCTCAACAACTTTTGGAGTTGGTGTTGCCTCTGGAGTTGGTTCAGGCGTTGCCACAGGTGTTGCAACGGCAACAGGTGCTTCTTCAGCTTTGAGAGGAGTTGTTTTTGAAAGAACTACAGGCGTGATAGTTTCTTGAATAGACTCTTCAACTTTGTCTTCTTCAATAATGGTTATATTTTCATTTTCAGCTGGGGCATTTTTTTTACTGTCATCATTGCTTGTAATGAGAGCGACAAAAATAATAACAACCGCAACAACACTAAGCATTTTTATAATGAGTTGATTGTTCTCTTTAGACTCTTGCTCTTTTTTCTCTTCAATCTTTTGTAGAACTCTTTGAGGCTTTTCCAAGGCTTCATAATTCGCTTCAAGAATATCTAAGCACTCACCTTCATTTAGTCCCAAAAGTTTTGAACATGATTTTACATAACCTCTGACATAGGCTTGATTTGGAAGTTTAGAAAAATCATTAGCCTCCAAAGCTTCCAAATTAGTAGAAGAAATCTTTGTATGTTGGGCAACTATTTTTACAGAAACATTTTTCTTCTCTCTGGCCTTTCGAATAACCGTGCCAATGAGAGGAGCTTGATTGATTTCTTCGTTTGATTCACTCATAGACTTTTCCTAGCTCAAAAGCTTGTGCCCTGAAAGGTTTGTTCTTCATTAATTTTATTTTGATTATCACGATCACGAATCTTGTCCATTTCAATACGTGCTTTTTGAATATAATCATCTTGTCCAAGTGAAGTTAATTTTTTAAGTTTAGCTAACTCTTGAGACGCCATGGCGAAATAAGATGTACGAGAAAACTTTTCCATAACTAACTCAAGTTTTTCTTGTGCTTCACTGTAACGACCCAGCTGAATAAGAATCTTTGCTTGAGAAAAATGTGGAGCAGGCTCTTCATAACACTGACCTTTTGTCGCATCTTGATAGCTTGCAAGAGCCGAGTTTAAATCCATCGCTTTTTCATTCATTTTTCCAAGAAGAAAGTAAGCTGGACAGTAGCCTTTGTTCTCATTAATTGACTTAGCAAGAAGATCACGTGCTTGTGAGATTTTTCCTTGGCGCTCGTTGATAATGGCCATGTTGTAATAAGTTCTAAATTGAAAAGGATAGATTAAATCTTTTGTTACAATTTCATACTGAGTTAAGGCTAAATCCATTCTTCCTTGCGCATAATAAATTCCAGCAAGATTTACTCTGGCGTCAGAATTCTTTTCATCAAGATCAATGGCTTCAAGCAGATGTTTAATGGCAGTATTGATTTCGCCTTTAAAATAATAAGCCATACCTAAATTGTTTTGAACCTTAGTATCCTTTGGAGTAAGAGCAACAGCTTTTTGTAAATGATTTAATGCCGTCGTGTAATCTTTTGAAAGAAGTGCTTGAGTTCCATGATTATAATAAAGGTCTGCTTTTCTTTCATCAGGACTCTTGTCTTTCATTTCAGTTGAAGCACAAGAGACAAGTGTGAAGAGTACGATAATTATTGATACATATTTCATTGAATGCCCCATGAATAAATCCTTTTATTCTTATTGAAATTGTAGAGGTGCATAACAATTATGGCAACTTGACGCGCGTCTAATTTAACCTGACTATTTAAGTTGGATTAAGGCCAATGTTTCGAGGTGATGAGTGGAAGGAAAAAAGTCGAGAAGATGAATTTCTTTTTTTAACATTTTGATATTTTTTAAATCCCTAACCATCGTTGGGGCAAAACAACTCATATAAACTAAATACTTTGGATCAAAAGCTTCAATAAATTTTTCTAATCCAACAAATCCCGATCTTGGTGGATCAACTAGCATAAGATCAACCCCTGAAGCTTGCTTTTGTTGCAATGAATGCACGGCACTATTGGAATAAAGATTAAGTTGAAAAAATTCCTGATGAGTAGCTAAATCTAGAGATGGAATTGTCCCATCGACAACCAAAGTTGGTACTGTTAAGTGCTTTGATAGGTTTCCAGCGCCACCAAAAAGATCTAAACAATTTTTAAGAGATAATTTGCTTGTAAAATCTTTAACCACTGAAATGGCTTCTTCATTCATTTGAGCGAAAACCTGAGTAAAACCACCATCAGCATAAGGCTTATTAATACTTGTTTGCACTGAAGCGTTAGATTGAGTGTAAATTTCAATATGACCTTGCTTAGGTTGATCAATTACAAGTGATGGCCAATGACTTTGTAACTCTTTGTAGGCGCTAGCAAGCCTGGCGTTTGGAAGCTTACATTCAGGAATTTCAACGATACCATCTGGGGTTTGCATCCCAAGCCTCGAAAGATTGAGATCGTAATGAAGTTGCATGCGATTTCTATACGCAAAACGACGCGGGGCCGCATGGATTTTAACATCCTCAACTTCGATTGGTTTAAGCATGCGAAGGAGTGACTTCTTTTTAGTCTCTAGTTCAAAATTATAATCGGTATGGAGAAACTGACAGCCGGGACAATCAGTAAAATGTTTACACTCGGGTTCGATCCTCTTTTCACTTCTTGTTTGAAGTTCTAAAAGCCGAGCAAAACTAACGCCTTTAGATCGTTTTATAACTTCAGCAATACCTGTGTCACCAGGTAGGGTTTTTGGAATAAAGAAAACCCCTGATTCATCTTTGTGAACCCCTTGACCCAAAGGATCAATATGATCAATGGAAAAGTTAAGCTTTTGCCCCATACTCTAATATTGATCTTACGGTGTATGATATTGATATGTCTCAAATTTTTATTAAATTGCCTTTTTTGATCGAGTTATTCTTTAACGGCTTATTCATCCTTGTTTATTCGTTGAAGCTAACTGATCGGTTACCAAGAACTTGGTCAATTGATTATGTTAATCAGTTTCTTGAAGTTGGAACTATCATCATTCCATTTGTCTTATTCTTTTCAGTGGTAATTAATTTTTTAGCTTCAAAAGGAATTGATGATTATCTGAGACGCTATGTTTTTTCTTTAGTTGTCTTTATCCCTATGGTCATTACTTGGGGTGATACTGAGTTTGCCTTTTGGCTTTCATCGGCACACTTACTTTCAACAATTCTATCTCTTTATGATGCGAGCGAAGAAGAAGTTCCAGAAGTTGAAATGGATCTTAGTGGAATGCCAAGAAATGCATTTTCAATGAGCAATCTGTTAAGACAAATTTCACTTAAACCTGCTCAGGTCATTTTATTTTCTTTTGCTGGTGTGATTTTACTTGGAACTTTTCTTTTAATGCTGCCAATCGCATCTGCAACAGGGGAGAGTTTTAGCTTCGTTGATTCACTTTTTATGGCGTCATCTGCTGTATGTGTTACAGGGCTAAGTACCATCAGCATCGGAACTCAATATAGCCTTTTTGGTCAGGGAGTGACTCTTCTTTTGATTCAAATTGGTGGACTTTCTATTATGACTTTCTATGCATCGATGACGATTATTCTAGGTCGCTCGATGGGTATGAAATCAAAAATTATGATGCTTGATATCTTTGATGCTGGAAGCTTAGAAGATGTCTTTAATATGATCTTCGATATTATTAAATACACTCTAGTGATTGAGCTTTGGGGTGGACTGCTTTTGACTGTTGGCTTTGTGATGGAAGGATTCGAGTTCGGCCAAGCCTTGTATTATGGAATTTTCCATAGTGTGTCGGCTTTTTGTAATGCTGGATTTTCACTCTTTGATACAAGTCTTGAAAGCTTTGGAACCAAGCCACTCATCCACGGCACAATCATGGTCCTCGTAGTGCTTGGTGGTTTAGGTTTTACAGTTTTAAAAGAACTTAGACTTACAATTATCGGCCGTCGCGCTATCGTCAGACTTACGGCCCACACCAAAATTGTAATCGTCAGCAGCGCTATATTGATTTTCTCGGCCGCAGTTTTCATTTTCTTTGGTGAATTCTTAAATGCTCTTGATGGATATACGCTTTGGGAGAAGATGCAGATATCTTTATTCCAAAGCGTCACTCTTAGAACTGCTGGATTTAACTCCATACCACTTGGAAACCTGCACTCTTATACTTTGTATATGATGTGTCTTTATATGTTTATTGGTGGATCCCCTGGATCAACTGCAGGTGGTATTAAAACCACAACGTTGGCTATTTTGATTCAATCGATCGTGGCAACGATTAAAAACGAAAGATCGGTGCATCTGTTTGATCGACAAATTTCACCAGCCGTTGTTGTCCGAACGATTGCCATTACCTTCATTTCTTTGATTTTGGTTTCAGTCTTTATCTTGGTGATGATGAGACTCGAAAGTAAGCAGAGCTTTTTATCAGTGATGTTTGAAGTCGTTTCTGCGAGTGGAACGGTTGGTTTATCTCTTGGGATTACAACCCTTCTTTCTAGTGTCGGAAAACTCACCATTACATTAGTTATGTTTATAGGACGCATAGGACCACTTACCTTGCTCTTAGCCATTGGCCAACGCGAAAACAAAGCAGGCAAATTTGACTATCCAGAAGGTAGGATTATGATCGGTTGATAACACAGGTTAAAATAGTTTCAACTCCTTAGGACGTTTAAAATGATTGTAGCCGTAATTGGCCTTGGAACATTCGGAGCTAAAACAGCGATGCGACTTTATGAAAAAGGCGCGGAAGTTGTTGCGATCGATAAAGACGAAGAACTCGTCGATCGAATTAAAGATCGAGTGACTCACGCCGTATCTTTAGATGTTACTGATGAGCGTGCTCTTCGTTCTGTTAATATTTCTGATGTTGACGTCGCTGTTGTTGCGATTGGTGACCATATCGAAATGAGTATTCTAGCTGTGACTATGCTTAGAAAACTTGGGGTTGGACGCGTGATTGCTCGTGCCACTTCCGTTTTGCATGAGCACGTCCTGCATGAAATTGGTGCTTCTGAAATTATTAAAGTGGAAGAAGAGATGGGCGAGATCATTGCTTCTAAGATCGTTGCTCCTCACGTTCTTCAGCGTTATAACTTTGCAGCCGGCTACTCCATTGTAGAATTAAAGCTAGGTAAACGATTCGAAGGTCGAACGTTAGTTGAAAGTAAAATTCGCCAAAACTACAACCTTAATATAGTGGCCCTTCAAAAACGTGTTCCTTATATCGCAGAAGATGGTAAAGCCACCTTTAGAATTGATATCAACGATTCACCGATGCCAATGGATGTTATCGATGCCGACGATATCGTTGTGTTGGTAGGCTCGGAGAAAAACTTTAACAAGCTCTTTGCTGATTTGGCGGACAGTTAGTATGAATTTGTCGCTTAAAAATAGAGTAGCTTTTAGTTTTATCGTGGCCAATGCCGTGGTTTTGGTTCTTGCGTTCACCGTTTTTCATTTTCTAAATGCACTTAATAAAGATATTGAAAATATTACGACTCAATCAAATAAAGTGACTCTTCTAACTGACGAAATAAGAATTTCCGCAGTTAGTATTTTAAAGTATCAAAGAAGAATTTTAACTGAGCAGGCTACGCCAGCAACGGTTGAGCGTATTTTGAATTTGTGTGAGAGTTTTACTTCTCAGCTACAACGTCTTGATGTCATGTATCGTGATCCAGATGTTAAAAAAGTTATTCAACAAATGCTTGCTTACGTCGATTCCTTACGGCTAGTTTTATCCAAAGCCTCCTTATTTCATCGAGATAATGCAGGGATGGCGTCCATTGGAGATCTTGCCGATAAAATTCTAGAAGCTTTCTCGGAGTTTCAAGATATTCAGTATTTCCAAAATGTTGAGCGAGACAAAAAAATTAAACAAATTGTGAATGAAACTAAACGAAATATGATGGTCACCCTGATTATCGGCTTTCTTGGAACCATTCTATTGGGACTCGTTGTTCCAGGTAAGATTGCGCTTCCGTTTAAGAAAATTAAAGATGCGATTAGGGAGCTTCAAGATTGTAACTTCGATGTTTCGATCTATTATTCTCAAGAGGATGAAATCGGTGAAATTGCTCGTGAAATGAATAAGATGATTCATTCCATTAAGATTTTTGAAGAACTTAGGGCCGATCGAATTTCTGTCGAGAACCGTAAATTTGATGCTTTGGCAAACATGGTTAGAAAACCAATTATGGTTGCTAACGCCCAAGGCCAACTTATTTATATGAACAACCAGCTTTATTCATTGCTGCAAGTTCAATCAGATGATGTGCTTGGAAAGGCGATGAAAGAGAGCCCAATCCCTGAATCCATCATTACAAGCTATGAATTAGCGATTAAACGTCGCTCAAAAATTGAAAATGCCGAAGTTATCATTCCAGGTAAGGCCGAAGATGAAGACTGGGATGATGAAGAGGGCGAAGAGCGCTCTGAGTCTAAACAGGATGGAGAGCCTGCTGAATTAGAGCCAATATTCAAAGGTTATGCTAACGTCATCCCAATTCGAGGCAAAGATAGTTCCCTCGATTATTACCTTATGGTATTGTCCTCCGAAGTATTTTCTTAACCTCGAGCTAAAGGCTTAAGTGTAATGGATCAGACCCTGATTCGAAATTTTTCTATTATTGCCCATATCGATCACGGTAAATCGACTCTTGCCGATCGCTTGCTTGAATCAACTCAAACAGTTTCTGCACGAGAAAGTAAAGATCGCTTGCTCGATAATATGGATATTGAACGCGAGCGTGGGATTACCATCAAAGCTCAAACTGTACGCCTTTGGTACAAAGCTAAAGATGGAAAAACATATCAGTTTAATCTGATCGATACTCCAGGCCACGTTGATTTTACTTATGAAGTCAGCCGCTCCCTTGCTTCTTGTGATGGTGCTCTTTTAGTTGTTGATGCTTCTCAAGGTGTTGAAGCTCAAACACTTGCTAACGTTTATATGGCAATTGAAAACGATCTTGAGATCGTGACAGTTGTTAATAAGATTGATCTACCTCACGCAGATCCAGAAAAAGTAAAAAAAGAAGTCGAAGATATTATTGGTATTGATGCTAGCGAGGCACCTCTTGTTTCGGCTAAATCAGGTATCGGTATCGATGAATTATTGGAAACAATTGTTCATAAAATTCCTCATCCAACAGGCAAACCTGAAAATCCTCTTCAGGCCATGATTTTTGACTCATGGTTTGATCCTTATCAGGGTGTTGTTGTTTTGGTGCGTGTACTTGAAGGTACAATAAAAGTTAAAGACCAAATTCATTTGCTTCACTCTGATCAAACATATGAAGTTTTAAAGCTTGGAGTGAACAGCCCATTCTTTACCGAAGTCAAAATTCTAGAGGCCGGTGAAGTTGGAATGATGATTTGTGGAATTAAAACAATCCGCGATATTAAAATTGGGGATACTGTTGTTAGTTCTAAAGCTAAGAACACTCCGAGTCTTGGTGGTTATAAAGAAGTTAAACCGATGGTTTTTTGCGGTATCTTCCCGGTTGAACCACAAGACTATGAAGATCTAAAAGAATCTCTTGAAAAGCTAGCACTAAACGATGCCTCTTTTACCTATGAGCCTGAAACATCTGCGGCCCTTGGTCTTGGTTTTCGCTGTGGCTTCCTAGGCCTTCTGCATATGAATATCATTCAAGAACGACTTGAGCGCTCTTATGATCTTAACCTGATTTCAACAGCACCATCTGTTGGTTACAGAGTTAAACTTAGTGATGGAAAAGAATTTGAAATTGATAATCCATCTAAGATGCCCGATCAAACATTAATTGATGAAATCTATGAGCCGATGGTCGCTCTTTCTATCCACGTACCAAATGAATACGTGGGAAGAATTATTAAACTTTGTGAAGAACGACGTGGTCGCCAAAACGAACTTAAGTATATTACTGAAGATCGTGTTCAGGTTATTTACGATCTTCCACTATCAGAAATGGTTTTTGACTTTTACGATAAACTTAAAGGTTTAACTAAAGGTTACGCCTCAATGGATTACGAAGTTAAAGGTTATGAAGCTAGTGATCTTGTTAAGGTCGACGTTCTTCTTAATGGAGACAAGGTCGATGCTCTTTCATTGATTTGCCACAGATCAACAGCTCACTATAAAGGTAAAGATCTAACGTCAAAGCTTCAAAAAATTATTGATCGTCAGCAATTTGATATCGCTATTCAAGCTGCAATTGGTGCCAAGATCGTTTCACGTGAGACCGTGAAGGCCCTTCGTAAAAACGTTTTGGCTAAATGTTACGGTGGTGACATTTCGCGTAAAAGAAAACTTCTTGAAAAGCAAAAGAAGGGTAAGAAACGGATGAAGATGGTCGGAAATGTGGAAATCCCTCAAGAAGCCTTTTTAGCCGTGCTTAAGGTAGATGATTAAAATCTTGTACTTTCGCATATTTACAAATCGAGTCAGTCTCCACACAATTAATAGCTTATGACCCCAGTGATTAAAGAACATTTAGATAAAGCTCTCTCGCTCTACACGAGCGGTGATTACTATAAGATTCTAATTGAAGCTAAAGAAGAATATTTTAATAAAACTGGAATTGCTTTTGAAGACGATCATGATTTTGAAAGTAAAATGAGCTCTTTCAATGATTGGTTCTTACTTCAATTTATTTCTAAGAGATTCGAGCGACCATTTATTAGAGAATATCTAGAAACGTTTCAGGTCTCTGATGATATTGCACTATGCCTATTAAATATTAATCATTCACTATTTGAGTACACGGGCAAAAGCTTTTCTGGAAAACATACGCTTAAAGACATTTTGCACGATAAAAAAGTTGAGTTGGCCAAAGATCACGAGACACCTCCGATGCTCAAAGGGGATCTAGCCATTTGTCGTGTTGTTGGATACAAAGCAGATAATTATCTTCTTGAAGGTATGACTTTTATACCAAAAGAAGTTCGTCCGACTCTTAAGAAGCAATCAAAGATTGTTAGAAAAAAAGATGATCCACAACAAGAATATGAATTCTTGATTGAGTTAGAAAAACTTAAGACTAAATGGCAACGCTACGGTCATATCGATCCAGATAAAATCTTCAGTTTTAGCGCTTCCTAAAACCGATACCTTTTCTTGATAACTCAATTATAAGTTTAAAATCTTCTGTCCATTCTCTGCAAATTGGAGAAAGGCTTTTATGTAATTTAAATTTATCAGTATTAACCGTTCGTGTTGTGGCTTCTGTATTTGAATTTGATGTTATCAAGCGTGGAGTATTGATTTTTGTCAGTAGTTTAGAAGAGAAGCGATCAAAGTTCCCTGTAAGTCTAAGACTGGCAATTGCAGGGCCATCTGGATAGCCTCCCTGATTGGCAACACGCATGCGCATGACTTCTGGGTGATCACCATAAAACGTCATGGTTTTTTCGCCAAAGAAAGTATCTTTAAACCAAGCCTGAAATTTCTTTCGGTAATGTCTTAAGCCGCGTTGATAGTACTTACTCATTTGATCGAGTTTTGCTCTGTAAGCACGCTCATCTCTTACATGTCCATAATGCCAAATATGAGCATCACTTTCATAAGCTTTATTCCAGTTCTCAAACGTTTGTGCGTCACCATGACTTAAAATAGGAGAGTTTACTTTGAACGCTCGAATTTCTTGTGGGTACCAACGTTTACCAATGGCAATACGATCATTTTTTTGCCAAAAATGCATATAGCGAAAACGAAGAACATCACAGCCTTGGTCTTGAGCCTTCTGAAGATCTTCTTTAATGATAGGAAGATCATCTTCATGTAAAACTTCATCACTTTGAAGATAAACGGCCCAGGCCGACTCGTCTTGAATCTCTTCGCGCATTTTCTTAATTGCGATATTAGTCATGTCAGAAAGGATATGACCGCCGTCACTTCTTCTATCATCCCAATCGACTTCAATAATTTCAACCTTGGGGATCTTCTTAACTTCTTTAAGAGTTGTATCGTCGCTTAAACCAACGTTGATGTAGATTTTATCAACGAGATCAACCATGGATAAAAGACTTTCTTTAAATGGAAAATCAAATTTAACGCCATTTTTGATAAAAGCGATGCCATAAATTTTCATGACAATTCTTCTTCCAACTTATTAGCCTCGTTAAGATCATGTTTTTTTCCAGAAAGAACATAGGGGAAAAAGCCCATGATATTAACGAAAACGACACATAAGAAATACAGATTAAACAGAGATGCGCCTCTTGGAATACCAACAAAAGAAAAGAGAGTTTCAAAGATGACGTGACCAACACCAATGCCGGCAGGAGAGATCGGAACGGCGACGGCCATTTGTCCGAGAGGAACAAAGGTAAAGATTTGCATCATGCTTAACTCATGACCATAAAAAGGTGCTGTAATGATCCAAAACCCTAAAACGTTTGAAAATTGCAGGGCCACACTAATTAAAAGACATTTGATGATGGCTTTTTTATCAGCACCAATAAGCCAAACTTGATCGAGAGTTTTTTTAATCTTTGCCCCAAGAAGAGGAATCTTGCTCATGTAATCTCGTATAGGAAGAGTTATTTTTTCTGGAAGAAATAAAAGAGCTAAAAAGAAAATCACACCTGCAAAAAGAATAAAATTAAAGTGCAAAATAGTTCTCATCTTATCGCCGTATGAGGCAAGTTCTGAGTAATTAAAAATACTAAACATTCCAAGTAAAAAGAGCAGTCCAATCAATCCCAAGATTCTATCAACAAGCGCTGTGGTGACGAGAAAAGTTCGATCAAGCTCACGATCAAGATCTCTGGCATACACCAGCTTAATGAGATCTCCTGTCACGGCACCGGGTAAAACAGAATTAAAAAACAGACCAATCCAGGTCAGTTTAAACATACTTAAAATTGGAAGTTTTGCTGTTGATTTGATTTTAAGTAGTATGCGCCAGCGAAGTCCTGAAACAGCAGCCTGAACGACGATAAGCATTATACAAATCAGCCAGCTCCAGCCACTTCTTATTGATTCCCCAACAAGGCTAAAATCAAGCTTTCCGCTCTTAAGCAGCCAAGTCACAATGGCCGCCGCAAACAATACTTTTAGAACCGCTTTAATCATAAAAAATAACGCATCGTTAAAAAATAGTCTGATAATAAAGACCTAGCTATAATAACCCTCCATTAGCCCTGTGCACACCCCTTTAAGGAGTAGGAATGAAAGTTTCTGTTATTGGTACCGGTTACGTTGGTTTAGTCAGCGGAACATGTTTTGCTGAAATTGGACATGACGTTACTTGTATCGACATCGATCCAGCTAAGATCGAAACATTAAAGCAGGGTAAATCTCCAATCTATGAGCCAGGCTTAAGTGATCTGCTTTTAAGAAATATTGAATCTGGTCGACTTCTTTTTTCAACTGATTATGATTCAGTTGCAAAAGCTAAAGCTGTCTTTTTAGCGGTTGGTACTCCATCTTCAGATGATGGCCAAGCTGATCTTAAATACTTAAAAGCGGCTACCATTTCTGTTGCTAAGAAAATTTCTGATGGTGCTATCATTGTTATTAAATCAACAGTACCAGTTGGAACATTTAAAATGGTTCGTGATTTAGTTGCTCAAAATACAACCAAAAAATTCAGTATCGTTAATAATCCAGAGTTTCTAAAAGAAGGAACTGCTGTTGAAGACTTCATGCGCCCAGATCGCGTCGTGATCGGACATAGTGAAAAAGAAGCCGCTGATGCTATGGCCGAACTATATGCTCCCTTGGTTCGCCAAGGTAATCCGATTTATATGATGAGCAACGTCTCAGCTGAGATGACCAAATATGCAGCGAACTGTTTTCTAGCAACGAAAATTTCTTTTATCAATGAAGTTGCTAAGCTTTGTGATCTAACCGGTGCCGATATCAATGAAGTGAGAAAAGGTATTTCAAGTGACCAGCGAATTGGTAAGCATTTTCTTTACCCAGGCCCTGGTTACGGTGGATCTTGTTTTCCAAAAGATGTTAAAGCTCTCATGCATACAGCAAAAGAGCATGGCATGAGTCTTAAAATCGTACAGGCGACTGAAGATGTTAACGATGCTCAAAAGCTTCGTATGTTTGAAAAGATTCAATTAAATGAACAATCTCTAAAAGGTAAAGTCTTTGCTTTTTGGGGAGCCGCCTTTAAAGCTAATACTGATGACGTTCGTGAAAGCTCATCGATTTATATGGCAAAGGCATTAGTAGAAGCTGGTGCCAAAGTTAAAATCTTTGATCCAGTCGCTATTAAAAACTTTATGAAAGAAATGGTCGCTCTTGGAATTGATTCAAGTGTTGAAGTTGTTAAAACTAAATACGATGCCCTTGATAAAGCTGATGGCTTAGTGATTATGACGGAATGGCGTGAATTTGCCTTTCCTGATTGGGCCGAAGTTAAGAGTCGTCTTAATAAGCCAGCTATTTATGATGGCAGAAATCTTTATGACACTCAAAAAGTTCTTGATCAAGGTTTCCAATACTTTGCAATTGGAAAACATATTCCAACATTATGAAAATAGCTGTGATTCAAATGACCTCTGCGCTTGATCCAGAGGTAAATCTTAAAAAATTAAATTCTTTTTTAAAAGAAGCTACGGCTAATAATGCTCGTGTGGCTTTTTTGCCGGAAGTTTTTTACTCTATGAGTAATGGCCAGGGAGCATCTCCCTATTTGCCTCTCGATCAAAATGAGCATTACCAAGCTATTAAGAAGTTAGCTGTTGATAATCAAATCGCTATTGTTGGTGGTTCTGCTGCTAGTTCTCTAAATGGAAAAGTTATTAATCGTGCGTTTAATTTTTCAGCAACTGGCGAAGATCTTGGTCACTACGACAAAAGAAAGTTATTCGCCTGTGATATAAGTACAACCAAACTAACCGAAGCCGATGTCTACACTCCTGGACATGATTCTAAAATTATTCAAATTGATGATTGGAAAATAGGGCTCGGTATTTGTTTTGATCTTCGTTACCCAGAGTTTGCTAGAGAATATACAAAAGCTGGTACTGAGATTTTAACTTTCGCTTCAGCCTTTACTGTTCCAACAGGGCGAGCTCATTGGCATACACTCTTAAAGGCTCGCGCTATTGAAAACCAATCCTATGTGGTCGCTGCCGGTCAATGGGGTGAACATAACGACAAAATTAAAACCTTTGGTCACTCACTTGTGATTGATCCTTGGGGAGAAATTATTGTTGACGCTGAAGATGGTGAAAAAGTCATTTATGCTGAGCTATCACATAAGCGCGTAACTGATGTACGCGCTATGGTGAAAATGACCTAATTAATTCTTTGTATAATTGATTGTTTGAATAACATCTGGGCTGTCATGACATTGATCATAGGTATAAAGAATTTCACCTTCCATAGAATCAACTTCAGCTTTTGATCCATCTTTTTTGATTTTAACTGTAACAGTTGAACTTGCTTCAAAATAACGATCGCACATTCCGCCTTCGTTATTGTTTTCAATTCCAACGTTCACAACAAACATATTGTCGCTATTGAATTTGCCTTTAACCTTCGCTCTTTTAAAAGCGCGCTGGCCGTCAATTGTGTAGCGAAGAAGAACATAAGAATCTTCAAAATAATTAAGTTCTAATTCTGGTTCAGAAAAACAAATCGTAGAAGCAAGAGTTACTTCATTAGTTTGAATCGTAGTTGCTCTTGTAAAACAGCTTTCAGCAGAAACTGTCACAGATAGTGCCATAAGGGCGATTGCAGCAAAAAACTTCATAAGTTTCTCCAATTTGAGTAATTAAGATAGGGGAGAAATAGCCCTGTAGGCATGATCAGTCTAGGTTATTGAAAGAATTTCAGGTTAGGATTGGGTTAAATTTACTTAAAGTAAGGATTTTCACCAGATTGATGGTCCGTAACGTCTCGAACTTCCTTAATATCTGGATAATGCTGTTTTACAAGGTTGGAGATTCCATCTTTGAGCGTTGCTGCAGACGAGCTACATCCCTGGCATCCACCTTGAAGCTTTAAATAAAGAATATCATTATCAAGATCTACGATCTCAACATTGCCACCATGGGCAGCCAGCGCTGGTCTAACTTGTTCATCAAATAGTGTTTCGAGTTGTCTTAACATGGCTTCACTATAGCAGAAGATGACACTGACCTAAAGCACTGAATACAGCGATTTCAACTCTAAGTACTCCTTGTCCAAGACTAAAAGCTTGAAATCCTTTTGAGCGCAAAGCGTTGTCCTCAGCTTGAGTAAAGCCTCGCTCAGGTCCAAAGGCTAACACCAAAGGTTGTTTAGAATCCAGTTTCTCCATTTTACTGTGGCTTCCATCAGAAAGACTTGAAATTCGACGATCAAAGCCATCAAAACTAGGAATAGATTCTATCGTTTTATGGATCGAGATCTTTGGTAGTTTCCAATAGCGAGCGCTCTGTGAGAGGCCGTCTAATAAGACTTTTTGCGAAGTGTTTTCTTCCCAAATCTTGCTGTCGGCGTAACTTTTCTCACTAAGCTCACCGGTAAAAAAATGAAAGTGAGTAACACCCAAAGAAGTGGCATGCTCCAAGATTTTTTTCATCGTTGGTGGTCTAGAAAGGCCGACCAGTAGATGCCATTCAGGGTAATCGCATTGAGTAATTTCACTGCTAAGTTCTAGCTCAATTCTATTTTTTTCAATCAACTTAACCTCTGCTTGGCCTAATCCCGATCCAAGAAGACTAATTTTTAGGTTTTGATTGAGTTTGATTTTTAAGACAGAGTTCAAATGATTGAGGCGATACTCATCAGTGATCGTGATCAGATCTTCTTTTCGTTCATGTTCAAAAATGATCAATGAGTTCAACTCTTCTCCAAAAATTAAGAACTTAAACATCTTAAACCACGAGGTCTCTGGCATTTCAAGCGGTTATGAAAATTCAACCGATACTTCAAATGCGCTCCTCTTTAACCATTTTTATAGCGCCGCCTGCATGGGGAAAGACTTCATTATTATTAGAACTTGATGGCCCTTGGATTTTTGTCTCCCCCCTTAGAGCATTGGCAGAAGAGTTCGCCCAAAGACTGACACAGCTAAATCGTAAGGTCAGGATTCTTCGAAAAAGAAATGATCAAGCGTGGGTTGATTTTTCAAAAAATCCGCAAGGTATTTTGGTGGCAACGCCTGAAACACTGCCAAGTCATCTGCCAAGTAACGTTATTAATGAATGTATTTTAGTGCTCGACGAGTTTCATCTTTTTCAAACTTGGGGAGAGGAATTTAGGCCACTTCTTAGAGAGCAGCTCTACGCTTGGGCCAATCTTGGAGCAAGGATTCTTGGTTTGTCGGCAACTATTGAGCCTGATCAAATGAGTGAGATTAAAGCTTGGCAAGCTCACGGTTTTGATTTCATTTTCATTATTGATCTTGGAAATATGCGCTTTAAAAATGCTCCTGAAAAAATCTATCGCTACGGCAAAAACCTTTTGGCCATGAAGCGAAGGATTTATTGGGAATCAAAAGTTACTCGCAAAAAAGGAATCATCTTTTGTAAAACTAGGCATCAAGTGAAGCATTGGATTCATTGGTTTTCTTCACAGCGACTAAATGCCCTTGCTTGTGTTGGGGGAGAAGTTGGAGATTTTCGACTAGAGCTTGAAAAGAATCAAAACGTTCAGTGGATCATTACAACTAGTGCACTTAGTCACGGTGTCAATCTTCCAAGTTTTGACCACGTCTTTATAG
>Ga0210019_1001972_pt1 | contig 20781 bp, 21 predicted proteins | sample CryGeyCG2114_020_2_FD_183969 | JGI IMG/M metagenome (GOLD analysis project Ga0210019, IMG submission 183969) | Groundwater microbial communities from aquifer - Crystal Geyser CG11_big_fil_rev_8/21/14_0.20 (SPAdes) (version 2) | ecosystem: Environmental > Aquatic > Deep subsurface > Groundwater ...
CCGAAAGAATCGGGACTCTCCCGAAGGGATCGGGACTCCTTGAAACAGTCGCTTGGAACAGTCGCCTTGCAGGGGGAAGGACAGACCCCCTTAAATAAGATTATCCCCCCTGTCTCCCCCCTTGGAAAGAAGGGGGGCAGTGATAGTGAAGGTTCTCAATTGGGGGAATTTTTTTCTGGGTGGATGTGTCCGTTTTATTTTAATGATACGGCGGCTTATCTCATCGATCCTTCATTTACGAAAGAAGAAGTGACGAAGGCGGGATATCTTCGACGTGATGAACCTATTAAGGTGGATATACCTGAGGGAGTGGAGACGGTGAAAGTGAGTGAACTGGGGAAATTTGAGGGACGAATGGTGGATGGGTAGTTTGTTTCTCAATCAGTCATTGCGAGTGAAACGAAGCAATCTATGAATGGATTTCCACAGTCGGAAAACTCCTTCGCAATGACAGGTAAGGAATGGCGAATCAATGGCGATATACTCAAAAAAGTAATTGTGGATGAGCAATGAAATGCTTATCGTATTGTAAAGATGGAATATGACTTCCTTATCAAACACTGACTCCCTCTTCCGAGGAAGCATTGGCTGGAGAGGATGAAGGAGAACTTTAGGATACAATAAAAGTTATAGAGAATGTTCAGCCCCGACATTATCGGGATAAAAATGTTCAGAAATATTCAGAAGAGAAGTATAAAAGAAAAAGGAGAACTTCAAGATACACTAGGATGTGTCGATCAATGGGATGCTCTTTTTTTCAACCAATCGCTTTGCTCTTGGGAGAGTAAGTCAATACTTTAGAATTACATACTATTATGACTGAGACAATTGTAAAAACTTTGGCGATAGAAACGAGTTGTGATGACACATCGATCGCGATAGTGAATTTTGATGGGAAAATTTTTCATGTTGACACAATGAGTGCCTATTCGCAAGTTGCGGACCATCGTGAATGGGGAGGTGTCGTGCCTGAGATTGCTTCTAGATTGCATAGCGAAAAGATACTTTCGGTATTACACAAGATAGGTGTAGACAAGATACCTGATCTAGACTGCATCAGTGTCACCACTCATCCTGGTTTGCCCTGATCCTTACTGGTGGGAAAATGTGTTGGATCATTGTTGGCTGAATATTTTGATAAGCCACTTATCAGAGTCGATCACATCATGGGGCATGTTTTTTCTTTGTTTTTGGAAAGGTCTGTTGATGATGTAGTTTTACCTTTGTTGGTATTGAGTGTGAGTGGAAGCCACAATGACTTATACTTAGTTGAAAGGGACAAGGGACAAAGAGTAAATGGTAAAGGACAACAGCGACTTGCCCCCGCGGAAAGTGTCGGGGCGAAAGATTGCGGAGCAAGAACGGACGAGGGGAAGGGAGAAGAAGGGGAACTGGGGGGCGTTGTCAAAAATAAATCTGATACTTTTGAAAGGACTATGGTGGGGGATTTTGTGATAAAAAAATTGGGGAAGAAATTGGATGATGCGTCAGGCGAAGCTTTTGATAAAGTTGCAAGAATGCTTGGCTGACCCTACCCCGGATGACCTTGGATAGCTTCACAAGCAGAGCTTCGCCATGACGATACCATGATCAAACTAGGTAAGCCATTGAAGTATGTATGATGATATGATTTTTCATTTTCTGGTCTCAAGTCTCAAGTGTATAGACATGTCCATCAGGAAAATTTTGAACAAAAAGATATCCCTCTGGTCGCTCATACCTTTCAAGAAATTGTTGTTGATATCCTCAGTTACAAGCTTCTCAAGGTAGCAGAAGACTTTGCTATCTCACATTTGGGGATTGTCGGTGGGGTGTCAGCAAACAAAAGACTTCGTGAAAAAGTTTTAGAACTTGCTGGCAAAGATAAAGAGACTTTACGGCCCGTCAAAATGAGCTACTGTACTGACAATGCAGCCATGATTGGAGTGGTATGAATTCTCCAGTTCATCTAGAAGATCATAACCAATTGTTTGCGGGAATAAATTACCAACAATCCTAACACAATGTCTCAAAAACGCTTGATTTTTGCATCAATAATGTCTACATATTGCTCATGCGCGCAATCTCTGCGCTTTTTTGATATGCGGATATGATGTAATTGGTGTAGCATAGCAGACTTCAGCTCTGCTTGCACGGGTTCGAGTCCCGTTATCCGCTTATGTATCAACGTCGAAATGTAACAATGGAGAAACGTTGAAGTGTAAAAATGACTTTAGAATGATAGTGATGAAGATATGAAACATTTTCTTTTGTGACTTATCATTGTAGGGATTGGCTTTGCTATCGTGTATTATGCAGCTAGCCTGACAGAGACGTTTGGAAGAAGTCAATGGATGGAACGCTATTTGTGATCGAGTACGGGATGATATATGATATTTGGCACTCTGGTGATGATTATTGGGTTTATGATTATGTTTGGTATCATTTGACCGAATAGTAGTAATGAAGTATCTTCACTTTCATTGGAGTAAGACAAGTAAGTGACTTCGCCTTGAGGGCGTCTATAAAATAATTACTGACACTATCAACGAAATAACATAATGGGCAGGTGGCAGAGCGGTCAAATGCAGCGGGCTGTAAACCCGCCGACGAGAGTCTACACAGGTTCGAATCCTGTCCTGCCCAAATTACTTCAATGAAGATCACAACAAAATAACAAAAAGTGTTGCTATTGAAATTCATTTGTTTAGAAGTTTGTACGCTATTTTGCGTACCCATGTTGATTCGGGTCCTTAGCTCAGCTGGCTAGAGCGCCTGCTTTGCACGCAGGAGGTCAAGGGTTCGACTCCCTTAGGATCCATTTGTTACCTTTGTAATGATGGTTTCGTGGTGAGTTACCCAACTTGAGCGGTCCGATATCCATCGGATAGGTCAAGGGTTCGACTCCCTTAGGCATCCAAAAAATACATCAAATCATTCTAGCGGTCCAATGGTATTAGCTACCAAAGTAAGTGGCCGGTCTCCTTTTTGACGAGACAATTCTCAAGCATTAATAATACATGAGAATTCTGTTTGTATAGTATTGTGAGTGCCTTGTGCACTGCTTTTTGCTATGTTGATGATAAATGGAGAATCGTGCCTGGCTGTGTTTACTTCAATCACCTAGGCTTATGAACAATCGAAGAGAGCAACCCTGTTCAAGAGCAGGTTAGCTTGGACTTCTTGAGCTCCCATAGCTCAATTGGATAGAGCAACGCCCTTCTAAGGCGTAGGTTGAAGGTTCGAGCCCTTCTGGGGGTATGACTGCTCTCGTGGTCTAGTGGTTTAGGACGCCTGCCTCTCACGCAGGAGGACGCGGGTTCAAGTCCCGCCGGGAGCGAAGAAAATCGAAACTCTCGTTGGAGTACTGTATTTATCTTGTACTTGTCTATGAATTGACCACTTCGTGGTAGTCGTAGTGACAAAGACGACAGAGTCTTTGTGAATGATCAGATTAGAGCCCCCTACATGATTATTATTGGTGACAATAATGAGAAACTCGGGAAGTTCTCAAGAGATAAAGTCTTTGAAATGGGACATGATGCGGGTATGGATATAGTTCAACTGCATTATGATTTTCAAGAGAAAGTCGCAACAGTCAAGTTGGTTGATTTTGGGAAATATATGTACGAAAAACAAAAAAATGCAAAAGAAAAAAGAAAGCAACAAAAGAAGCCCATGAAACAAATCAAGTTTTGATATAGTATTGGAGACAACGATTTGGCCTTGAAAGTCAAAAATATAAGAAAGTTTTTGGTGGAAGGGCATCCTGTCAAAATCATTGTGAGATTGAAATGAAGAGAGAGAATATTTGCATCAAGAGTAGCAGATAAACTCAGAAGTCTTCAAGTGGAATTGGCAGATGTCGGTAAATCTCAAGAATGATGACCGAAATATGAAACCAATGGATATGTTATGCTTTTATTTCCTAAGGGAACTTAGTCACCATGGCAGTTAAAAAATTAAAAACACATAAGGGCATGATCAAGAGAGCAAAAATCACAGGAGGAAAGAAGAAGAAAATCTTGACTGATAAATCATGCAACAATCACCTCCTCACCAACAAAGGTCGTACTCACAAAAAATCTCCTTATGGGAAACTTGTGACGTTGACACACAGAAAAAAAATGAAGCGTTTGATGCCTTATGATAACAAGTGATTGTAAGATGCTAGTCAATACAATGAACCAACATCATCAGATATATAATTTGTAAACTTTAGATTGTAGATACACCATGGTAAGAGTGAGTAATGGTCTTCAAAGACAAAGAAAACATAAATCCTTTTTGCTTGAGGCGAAAGGTTATAGATTGGGAAGAAAAAATGTTTATAAACAAGTCAGAAATGCTCTTGTCAGACAGGGTGAGCACGCATATAGATCGAGGAAAGAAAAAAAGAGAGACTTCAGGAAGTTGTGGATAGAAAGACTCTCCGCTGCCATTAGAGAAAGGGGTGGTAACTATTCTCAATTTATGGGAAGGGCGTCTTTGGCTCGCATTCAATTGGATAGGAAGGTGATGTCAAACATTGCACTTGCCTTCCCTCAAGTGTTTGACAAGCTCTACGAACAGGTGAAATAATACTTGAAAAGTGATCTTTGCATCGCTTTTGAGAATATATAGTACATTCACTTCATTGAACTATAAAATAATAAACTTGGAGTGGTGTGAATGAAGTGTTGTTGGTGAGTAGTGTTGCCGGGATGGCGAAATTGGTAGACGCAGCGGACTTAAAATCCGCCGGAATAGCATTCCGTGCCGGTTCGAGTCCGGCTCTCGGCATATTGCTTTGAGGAGTGGTGCCCTGATCTGTCGACTCGTTTGTTCTTCCATCAATTCATCATGAGTCCATCAATTCATCATGAGTGGCCTTTTACTTGTGTATTACCATATCGTATGGGATTTGTTATTTATAGAACCGGTGATCTCAACACCAATGAGAGAATGGTTGCCTTTTACAAAAAGGAGTTGTGGTCTTCTCAGATTGTTGATAGAGCCAAAAAACAAAAACACTATGGTACCAAGTGGTATAGGAAATTTGTCTCATTTGATTTCCCAGGTGCGAAAAGATATCAAAGAATCAGAGCTCTTGTCTCTGCATCATATAGAAACAATAGAAGAAAATATAATACTCTTTCTCAATTGGGGAAGGTGATGTAATGGAATGAATCATTCACATATGTTTGTCGTCTCGTTGTGGGATACTATAGTTGTCGCTCATCGAATCCTTTAGTTTGTTGTTGCTTAGCAATGTACGCAGTTATAGAACTCAAATGACATCAATATATCGTCTCTCAAGGGATGGAAATTGTTGTTGATAAAATGGATAATGAAGAAGGTAAAGATGTTGATGTCACCACTGTCTTGGCACTTTTTGATCAAGATGGAAATGATGTCCAGATCGGCAAACCATATGTCCCTGGTGCTGTCGTCAGCGCTGGTGTGAAAAATCATCAAAAAGGAGAGAAAATTCATGTGATCAAATTCAAAAGAAAAAACAGATATCAAAGAAAAATAGGCTTTAGGCCTCTTCAAAGTGTTTTAACTATCAAAAAAATACACGTGAATGGTTAAATGAGATGCTGTGGTCCAAGATGGTGAAGTCGTTGAAATATTACCCAACGGTCACTATGTCGTGAAACTTCACGAAATGGACTTTCAAGTGGAGGCATACAAAGGATGAAAGATGAAAAAAAATCGCATCAAGCTCTTGCCTGGTGATTGGATTCAAGTAGAGATCAATGAATATGACATTAGTAAGTGACGTATTGTTTATAGATACAAATCAAACCCACTTTTGTGACAAAGCCCCTCTTGACCAGTACGCTAACGACCCATCGTCTTGTGCGAACAACTTATCTCATACACGAAGTATATTATCCTGTTTTACCTTGTTGTGAATCGTTTTTCATGAAAATCAAAGTCTCATTGAGAATTAAAAAATGAAAGGAAAAAGATTATCAAGTCGTCACTAGACGAAATAAATCACATATCAAAAAACGTAAGTACATTATCGCTAGAGGCAGAAAAACGATAGGTTGGGAAGATCCAAGACAAAAAGCAAGACAGTGATAAAACCATTCACATAATGATAGTGTGTCCTTCTAGTTATTTATATTCACCTAGGGTAAAATGTTGAGAATCATGTGACATGTCATACCAGACAACAAGTCTATTCGGATCGGTCTGACTATGATCTACGGTGTAGGAAGAGAAAAATCCAGATCAATCTTGGATAAACTCGGTATCAACTTCATGAAAAAAATTAAAGACATTTCTGAAGATGAACAAAAAAACATTTTGGATCACCTCAAAACACTTGTCTTGGAAAATGACTTGAGAAGAGAAGTGACTTGAAACATCAAAAGACTCAAGGAAATCAAATGCTACAGGGGCATGAGACACAACCTTGGATTGCCTGTGAGAGGTCAAAATACAAGGAAAAATGCAAGGACTGCCAAGAAACTTCTTGGAAGAGCTAGCGTCAGACCTATTTTGAAAAAATAAGAAAGATCTCGTGTGAATACATCAAGCTATATACTTATAATTATAACTTTAGCATTAAATCATCATCATGGCAGGTATCAGAACAAGAGTGAAGAAGAAAAAAGATATTAAACTTGATACGGGGATTTTGCATATCCAGACAACAAGGAGCAATACTCTTGTGACTTTGACAGATTTGCAAGGCAATAAGATCTTTGGTGGAGGGAGTTGACTGCTTGGCTTCAAATGAGCAAAGAAAAGCACTCCTTATGCTGGCGAAGTACTTGCAAAACAGATTCTTCACAGTGCTTGTGAATTGGGTCTCAAATCTCTCCATGTTATCGTCAAAGGCATTGGTATGGCTAGAGATGGCGTATTCAAAGCGGTGAATGAAATCGGTACCGTCGATATACTCTCTATCAAAGAAAATACTCCTATACAATTTGGAGGCTGTAAAAGGAAGAGACCAAAGAGAAATTAGACAAGTGATAGTCAAGCGATATTCAATCCATTGAAATGTTTATTTTGTGTAAAACTGCTGTATCATGAAGTACACAGGTCCGAAGTTCAAGTGGTGTAGAAGAGAACAAAAAAATCTCTTTTGATCCCCCAAATATGATGTCAGAAAGAGAAGAGCTCTTCCATGACAAAAAAGTAAAGGAAGTATGGTAAGACTTTCTGAATATGGTAAATTATTGAGAAACAAACAGGTCCTCAAAAGGATGTATTTGTTGAGTGAAAAACAATTTGAGAAGATTGTCACCAAGACATCTCAAAAATATTCCAAAAGCCGTGATATCAATCATGATCAAGCATTGTTACAATTTTTGGAAAGAAGAGTAGATGCTATCGTTTTGAGATCTGGATTTGCTAGCACTATCATGCAAGCAAGACAAATGGTCAATCATTGACACTTTTTGCTCAATGGTATCAAGCACAATATACCATCAACTTTTGTGGGTGAGGGCGATATCATACAACTCAGAGATAAACTCAAGGTTTCTCCATTGTACAATAGTATTGCTACACAAAAAAACCTCGCTATGGCTTCATGGTTGAAAGTAGATAGCAATAAACTTCAGATAGAAGTATTGAGACATCCAAATGTTGATGAAATAGCTGTTCCTGTCGACCTCCTGAAAGTAGTTGAATTTTACGCAAGAGCATAAAACCTTTTTACTTTTCTTTCATTCTCCTCATGTTAGACATTCAAAAGTACATTGGCGTTCCTAAAATCATCGTTGATAAGATTGATGATCAGACTGCTACTTTTGAGATTGAATTTTTGCCTAGATGATTTGGTCATACTTTGGGTAATGCTGTCAGAAGAATTATGTTGTGATATGACATGTGATGATCTATTACCTGATTGAAAATCTCCGGTATTTCACATGAATATCAAGTGATTGATGGAGTCAAAGAAAGCGTCATTGATATGATGCTACAATTCAAGGCTCTTCGTTTTTTTATTGATGAAGCTCTTGATAACCAAACATGGTTTTCACATACATTTACAGGGGTAGGGAGCTTCAGCGCGCAAGACATCTTGTGTCCGAGTGGTATTTCTATTCTCAATCCTGACTTGCATTTGTTTGAAGTATCCGATCCATCATTGAAACTCACTATAGATATAAGGGTTGAAAAATGATATGGTTATTATTCGGTTGATTATCTGGCTTCTCGTGAAGAAAAATTGGAAGCAAGTGATGCAACACTCTTGTTGGTTGATAATGATTTCAGATTGGCAGAATATGTCACCTATGAAGTACAACAAATCATCGATGACTTCAAGGGCGGAATCAAAGATAAACTTGTTTTGAAAGTGAAAATGGCCTATCCTGGAGTCAATCCAAAAGATTTTATTGCCTTTTCAGGAGAAGTGCTTGCATCTTATGCAAAACTCTTCATCTTTGACAATGCTTATGTCGATAAGTCACTGTTGATCGAATATGATGATTTGCGTAGTGACAACAAGCATGATGATGACAAGATGCAAATCAAAACAATGCCTATTGACGCTCTCCCATTGAGTGAGAGAACAAGAAACGCATTGATCAAGAACAATATCCTCTACGTAGAAGATTTGGAAAAAAAGAAAAAAGGTGAACTCCTCTTGATGAAATGAGTGTGAAGAAAGGCAATTGATGAAATCAGTAGTGCGCTTTCCAATATAAACAAGGCTTTGATGGGTAACTAATAGGCTCTCTCCATAATATATATATATTGAGTGGAAAACTTTAGATTATGTTTATCATCATGAGACATAGAAAAAAAAGAACTATCCTGTTGGAATCGGGAGTGAAGAAAAAGGAAATTGTGATCAGAAACCTTTTGACAAGCTTGGTCCAACACGGACAAATCATCACTACAGCACATAGAGCGAAAGTGCTCAAAGCCACTGCAGATGCCTTTTTTTCTGGTCTTTTGAGAAAATATAGAACTGCAGCAAGTGAACAGGATGCATTGAGAGAGAATATTAGAACCGTCAAGGCTACTATCCTGTGAGAAGAAACTGGGAAAAAAGTGATTCGTGATCTTTTGCCTGTCTACAAAGATGCAAAGCAACAAAGTTTTGTTGCCAATTACAAACTAGGATTTAGACCTGGTGATGCCTCTATGAAAGTTTTGGTTAAACTACTCTAAATCAGAGATAGTTGTTCTCAGCTATTCAATACATAGTGTTTAATATATAGTAAATCGATAGAGGATTCAGACTCTTTAAAATCGATTTACTACGAAGTACATTCGCTCCATTCAATAACAAAACCCATTCACTACGCTACTCGTTTTGTTACTGAATTCCACTTACATTTACTCTGTTATTTTGTGTACAAAATGAGGTTTACGAAAAAAGACTGGAACCAGACGCTTTGGGTGAAACCAACGCAACTGGACAAAGAAAAAGAATGGTATCATGTGGATGCCAACGGTCAAATCTTGTGAAGAATGGCCGTTGATATTGCAATGAAACTCCAAGGCAAACACAAAACATCTTATTGTGATTTTTGGGATGCTGGTGATTTTGTTGTTGTGACCAATGTCGAAAAACTTGCTGTCACAGGATACAAAATGACACAAAAAGAATACCATACCTATAGTGGTCGAAAAGGTAATGTGAAGTCTAGCACTCTTCACGTCATGATGCAACACAAACCTGAACAGGTCTTGTGGTTGGCGGTAAGAGGTATGCTCCCAAAAAATAAACTGAGAGATAAGAGAATGAAAAGATTGAAAATGTTTGTTTGAGAGTCTCATGATTACGGACAAATCACCATGAAATCTCTTCAAGCTACGAGTGAGTAACTAACAACTGAGATTAACATACATCATTTGAATCAATAACTCTCATTTTACTTATCAGTATTATGTCTATGACACCTTCACAACAATACAGTTATGCAGTAGGGAGAAGGAAATCCTCTACGGCTATTGTTAAGCTCTTCCCTCGTGGAAGTGGTAAGTTTGCAGTCAGGCAACCCAATGGAAAGATCCAGGCTTTGGTTGACTATTTTGGTGGTAATGTTCACCTCTTGGATAATGCCATGGCTCCTTTTTTTGCCATCGACAAAAACTTACATAAACAATTTGATGCTGAAATAGTCATCAGTGGTGGATGAATTTCATGACAGTCTGATGCTATCAAATTGGGATTTTCTAGAAGTCTTATCATTAGCAATCCTCAACATAGACTCACACTCAAACCACTTCGTATGCTCAAAAGAGATGGCAGAATCAAAGAAAGAAAGAAACCTGGTTTGAAAAAAGCGAGAAAAGCACCAACCCGATCAAAGAGATAAAATATTTCATTACACTACACATATGAATAATAAAGATACGGCTTCATTGCTGTATCTTTTTGTTTTGGGGGATTAAGTGTTTTCTGAAAGAGTAACGGTGATACTACTGGTATATATACCTGGCGTGGTATAGGGAGGGATAATAAGCTTCATTTCAGGTCTTGTGGCATATCTTCATACTTTTCAAAAATTTTCTCATGGATCTCTATAGAGTAATGTGTGGGTTTTTCATTGGCCAAAATCATTGGTGTTGTGATCTAAATTTGCTTTTCTTATTCTCGTGTTTTCGTCTCATCATAATAATGGCGTTGCAGTGCCCGATAACTGACTAATTGATAATCTGCTCGAAGTGATTCTTTTTTCCTGACCTCCCACTGCCAGTCAGGGGGCGAGCATATCATCAATCGCAATTGAAACATTAAAACCTACATTGTCTCATCTGTTGTCGGTGACTGATAAATCACAGGGATATTCTTTGATGATTACTTGCACTTCACTTGACTGGAGGATATTTCCAAAATCTATATCGCAGATTGAATCCATCTGAACAACTCAACCAGACAAAATGATTTGTGACTGACCGGTCCCTGCTTGACCATTTGCATATGCGAAGATGCTAAATATAGCTCAGGCCATCGTCGCAATAAAGAGATGGGAAAGCCGTGTTTGTGTGATGTTTTGAAAGGAAAGAAATGATTTCATCGGAGATTACATGAAGTAAATGACACACAACACTCGTAAGTATAGGTCATTCCCCCGCAGAAGCAAATTTTGATGGACTAGTACATCGACTGAGGATTTTAGTTTCTTACACCGAACCGCTTTAGAAACCTGCCCGACCGGCAGGCGGGTCTTTAATTTCTTCGTTTCACTCGAACTTAAAGTTTCTAGAAGTTGTCGGTATAACTCAATCATCCACCCCGTGTGCTATGGGATTAGCGGTTGAGTATACAAGTCGATTACGATGAGTAAACTCTTTTTGTGTAGATACAAATTAAACATTCCACTCATATTTACTCTCTCTAGTACATCGGCTCTCAATAAAGAACAATGAAAGGCTATTTACTATAGTCCGTGAAATTATTCACTTCCTTTGTTGCCCATGATTTTGGTCACCGGTATTTTTTTGTATCGGAAAAGATAGGCATTGATACCAAAAAATAATAATGCCATCATAATGAAAATTACTATTTTGTTGAACCTATTGACTCACTGTAAAAGCATAAGTATCATCATAATGATCGATCGACATCGCACAAAAAAGCGTGCTTCGCTTTTTTGCCAATTGAGGGCAAGTAATCTGTGGTGAAGATGTGTATAGTCGCCTTTCATTGGATTTTTTTTCATCACAAAAAGTCTATGTAAGAATACCCATACTGCATCGAATAGTGGGAGAGAAAGTACTACCAAGAGAATGCCTATTTTGGTTCATCACAACAAGGATATGTAAGCCAAACTGAACCCATAAAGTAAAGTGCCTGCGTCCCTCACCAATCATCGTGGTTTAAATTCTATCACCGTATACAACAGACTTCATATGCACAATAAACTTGCTAAAACCGTCACCAAGGAAAGTAGTTTTGCATTTTCAGGACTAATAGCATCATAGTAGGGTAAAACAATATATTGTAAGAGAAGAATGATAGTCAAAAATGCTATGGACGATAGTCACGAAGCTTGACCCGGGATGCCATCAAATCGATTGATCGCATTGATGAATACGATAAACCAAACAAATGCAACAGCCCATCATAATCGATGTGGGACTTGCCATAGAACATCGGCCCAAAGTAACTCCATTTGATACATTCATGTTGCTCCAATAGCAACTCCTACTATAATACTCTGAATTAAAAGTTTCACTCGTGATGGAATCACATCGACCAAATGCGTCAGCTTTCTTTTTTTTGTCATCAATAAACTTGCATATTCATCAACACATGCTAAGAGCAATAGTCAAGCACTTGCCCATGCGAATACTTTGCCGTAATGATTGGTGAGGATTTCTGGGTAATTGACCCAAAGGGCAATAATAATACCAAGATACAAAAATATGCCCTGAATGGTGGGTACGGCTTTTCTTTGGTCAATAATGTCGGGACCTGGTATATCCATCAATCAGAGACGTTTTGATATCCACAATCACACAAGTGCAAGGAGAATGATAATGAAGCTACTGGAAAGTAGAGCCATGGATGGGATGCGAGGGAATAAGAAGGAGAGAGGATGGATGGAAAGTGATGAAAAGGATTGAGATAATATTCTCTTTGGCTATTTGGATTTCCCCCTTTGAGGCATATCAATATTGGGAGCTGCACAATGGTTGCAATAGCTCCATATTGATGGGTATGTTTTTTGACATTCTCTACAAGTAACCTGTAGTTTCTTCGCACAGTAAATACAAAAATTATTATCAGTATTGTTGAGATTTTGACAGTGTCGACAGGTCAGGCGAGTGGTCAACAATGACTGCCTTCGTGGTAGTGTATCAAGCAATCATGATACTGGTCTCATGGCCCTGTATAATGGTAGTCCTATCAGTGGTGTGGCGATTGTTATGAGGATAATACTCATGAGCTGTAACCATAATTTGTCTGTTCTATGATGGATGTCTTTTGCTACCCAAATTATACTCATCAACCACCGGAAAATAAACAATCAAATCAATCATCACAGTAGTGAATTGATGATGTATGGATCTTGTAATACATTGATCATGCTATGAATTTTATGAAATAATAGTTTTTGTTATCTTAACCAAGGTATCGACTCTTTTCAAGGCATTGATAAGAAAATGTATCTTGGCTGGATTTGCATGTGCTGATTGTACTGAGATCAAACTCATACCTACACCATTGCTTTGAATGGATATATTGTCCATGGCTATGTGGAGATCTGCAAAAACTGATATCACACTCATAAGATTCGCGTGAGTGTGGATTGTTTCAAGTTCAAGTGTGACGGAATAGGTATTGGGGATCTGATTGGATCGGTGTGTTTCCAAGAGCTTTTGGATAGCTACTGTTTTGATGCCCTTGCAATCCAAATTATGGATTTTGATACCATCTTTTCATGATCTGGCAATCAATTTTTCTGACGCTTTTGGCTTACAAAGCTCACACAAGGTATAAGGTAGTTGCTTGTTGTCATCAATGATGATTGATATGACGCTATCTCATTTGAGTAATTGTTTGACTTGTTCTTTTGGCTTGTAGAGTTCCTTTCGTTTTTTGGGATAGAGATCTTTGCAAAATGTACTATATGATTCTTGCTTGTCCAGCATCAGAAGTAACTTTTTTTCAAGTTCATCTTGAATATATTTTTTGCTAATTCTGTCCTCTGGTGAATACAGCAAAGGGAGTTTCCGTTCTTTGAGTCTTTTGTTGAGTTTCTCTACAGACCTTGTCAGTAACTCTTGTTTTTGTTTGCTTTTGAGAAACCTGAGAAGCTTGTTTTTGGCACTTGGAGTATGCAAAAAATCCATCCAATATTTGGTTGCTGTGTATTTGTTTTTGAAGGTATTGATGGTGATGACATCTCCTGTTTTGGGTACATAGCCAATCGGTTTGATGACACCATTGACAATTCCATTTTTGAATCTCATTCAGACCAATGAATGTATTCTAAAGGCGAAATCCAAAATAGTGGCTCATTGTGGCATCTCTACGACGTCACCTCTGGGGGTATAGACAAATTTGCTTTTGTTGAGTAACTCTATATTCAATTCAGCCTTGAATCCTTCTTTGTTGCCCATTTCTTGATAGCTAGCAACGACGTCTTGCAATTTTTTGATCCACTTTAATTGACTCGCGGAAATGGATTTTGTGGACTCTCCTGTATCAGAATATTCGAAATGGGCAGCGACTCCATACTCCGCGACATCATCCATCTCTCATGTTCTGATTTGTATCTCAATAGGGAAATTGAACATCCCAACCAATGTTGTATGCAGACTCCTATAACCATTTGCTTTGGGCAGTGAGATATAATCTTTGATCTTATTAATCAATGGAGTAAAATGTTTATGCATCACACCCAACACATTGTAACAATCACCGACTGATTTGACGATGATCCTGAATGCCAAAAGATCCATCACCTTGGACAGATCATAGTTTTGATATTTTCTTGTCATCTTGTCATGGACACGATAGGGACTCTTCATCCTTCATTTGACATCGAAGTCTGTAATTTTTTCTTTTGCTAGAATATTTGCTATTTTTTTGATTCACCTTTCTATGTATCTACTGTCAGATCAGAAATTTTTTTGCATATATCTGACGATCCTCAAACACGCATAATAATCATTGACATAAAAACAGCCGTTTTCAAGATAAGTTTGATAATGATACAATCACAACCTTTTGCAAATTGGTACGTATATTTTCATTGTTTCATCTGCTATTCTTTGCTTTTTTTCTTCTGAAGGAAGGTATTTGAGTGTTTGAATATTGTGTACACGATCAGACACTTTGACAAAGATCACTCTCAGATCACTAGCCATGGCCAAAAATGTTTTTTTGAGGGTTTCCAATTGTCTCTCTTCTCAACGATATTTGATTTTTGAGACTTTGACCAATCACTCACACAATCAGGATACTTCTTTTCAAAATCTTTTTTCAACATCTTGAGTTGTATAGGTTGTATCTTCAATGACATCATGCAACAGACAGGTTTGGATGGTGACGATTCATGGCTTCATATTCATCAAATATTGTGTCGCCATGATGGGATGAATGATGTACGGCTCTCATGAAACTCTTTTTTGTCATTTGTGGGCATCGCGGACAAATTCGTAAGTATCTTGGATATGATGAATGTGTTCAGTGGAGATATAGGTACTTGCATAGGATTTTATTTCATCAACAAGCTCTTGGGGGTCTTCTGAAAAATTTGGTTCATAATTCAAATAATCTATAATACTCTTGAGATACATCAGTCTTTTCACATGAGTATAAAGTCATGCTTGTCTTTTGTTGTTGTTTGATTATAGGATAGTGATTATAAGACTCTTGGTGGAGTTTGCAATCCTTGACTTTAGTAGATTGATTGTTGCATATGACAGAATTCATGGAATATGGCTTTGTAGCTTTGATATTGGCTCTTGCATACTTTGCATATTCTATGTGAAGATGCAAAATGTTTAGTTGTTTGGTGAGTAACTACATCATCATTTTGTTGTGTTTGTGATTTTCATTGTCCCTTGAGAGTTTGATTGCATTTTTGGAAGTACACGCACTGACGCCATGGATTCTGGGTATCAGTTGGGGAAGTATCGCTGGCTTATTTATACAGGCAAAACTGACGCTTTCGTTGATGTTATATGGAGCTTGTATTGCATGGGTGTATAAGAGATCCCGTTTGAGTGTTTGTGAATTTGGTAATAATTATTTAGAACAAATTCGTGTCCTTTTTCTCATAGGCATGACAGTTATTGGTTTTTTGTTGTGACTTGAGATAGTCGGACTGGGATCTCGTATTTTGTCATTGGAGTGACTATATCAAACTATATCATCATTGGTAAATTATCCTAGTCTTTTCAATTTTGTGACCTTTACTCCCCTCATTTTGTTGGTGCACGCAGGCTTGACCTTATTGTTGAGCATCCACTCCAAGACACATGGTACCATTCATCATGAAGAGGATGAAGAGGATGAAGAAAATGAACTGAGTGATGAGGAGCTATTGAAAGAATTGGAATAGATTGAAAATAAAGTATCTGAAGTCTCTAGAGAGGAAAGAGTCTTCATTGATGTATTTTGAAAGTTTTGGGGATGAGGAATGGGATTGTTGTTTTGTAACTTTTACATGAAGGTTGATGAACGCATCTTTTTTGTCATACGTCTTTCCCACGATGTGTCTGGGCTGTGGTCAGGTTGGCAATTTTTTGTGTCAAGATTGCAAAAGACTTATTGTCGCTCATCATGATATCTGTCCTTATTGTCATAGATTTTCTCATGAATTTGTAACATGTACCAGTTGTAGTAGGCTCAAAGAAAATTGTTTGGACGGGTTGATGATATGATTTTATTATGATGAGCTTATCAAGAAAATTATTTTGCAATTGAAATATTATCACCGCAAGAGTGTTGGTGAGTTTTTGGCGTGACAACTTATTTTGCATATCAAAACGAATACATTCTTATCACACTGTGATGCTCATAATACTCTCCTGGTGCCTGTAGCAAGTCATCGGCGAAGAAAGTACGTAGTCAAAGGATATAACCAATCTGAGGTTTTGACTCAGCTAATTTCTCAAAGGCTTTCTCTTCCTCGTCTTGATATGTTTAAAAAAATTCGTCACACTCGTCATCAGACATCTCTCTGAAGACATCAGAGGTTTCGCAACGTGGAAGGTGCTTATCGTTTTTGTAAAACTTTTGACCTCTCAAAGATTCAGACTATTTTGTTGATAGATGATGTCACGACCACTGGTGCAACACTCAATGAATTGGCTGGCATGATCAAACAATACTATCCACATATTCATATATGGGGAGTGGTGGTGGCGAGGCATGGATAGCAAGTAATAATCGTTGTAATGTGTTTTGAAACGACTATGTATGATTGTATCAAAATATAGTACATGTAAGTGGAATGTTTAACAAAACCTTAGCATAGCGAATGTGTATTGTATCAATATGAAATGAGTATAAACATCGTAGGTCGACCGTATAAAAATAAAATCCTCCGTCTATTTACAGTATCTTCATTCACTGTTTCATGATATACCAGAAGCTGTAATGTTTTTCATTTTTTGATTTGTTGCATATGTATACGACTCTCTTGAAACGCTGAGATAGCTATTTTTGTGTATTGAGTCGCCAGAGATTTCCAGAAAAAGTTGATCAACTCTTGATGAAATTTCTTGCTTGTGAGCAATGGATCGATGGAGATAGGATAGATCAATCATCACTCCTTGTCTGTTGACCGAGACTTGCGACAACGAGTCCTTGGAGTACTAATATGATTCAGATACTTCATGCTATTTGACATGATGATTTTCTGTCTTTGCTGAGAATTGAAAAGTTTGTCACCGTCGAAGATCCAAACACCCATCACTATGATGAGATGACAGAAGAGATCATCGGTCTTGAAAATCTTCTGCAACAGTTTGACACACTTATCACTCCCAACAACAATAAAGTACAACACGACACAGCTCGTAGCAAAGAATACTTAAAGAGTTTAAATACTAATCTTGGGCTTGCGCTGAGTGACGAAGAGATGGATTATCTTGTTGATCTCTTTGGGAAGAAATACAAAAGATCAGCGACTTTGTCAGAGATTTCTATTTTTGCACAACTCAATAGTGAGCATTGTAGACATAAACTTTTCAATGGTCATTTTGTGATAGATGGTCAGAAACAAATAAAAACTCCTTTTGCACATATCAAAGAAACATATAAACAGCATCCTGGCGAGGTTCTCATCGCTTATAAAGATAATGGCTCAGTTATTAAATGAAAAAATGATATACATCCTACATTCAAAGCTGAGACACATAATCATCCGAGTTTGATTGAACCCTTCAATGGCTGAGCAACATGATTGGGTGGGTGTCTCAGAGATGCTATGGCGATAGGAAGTGGGTCAGAGGTCGATGCGAGTACTAGTGCATACTTTGTAGGAAATATTTATAAAAAAGCTCCTTACAAAGCCCATACTGCACTACCACGTGATATTTTGATCAAGGCTTCCGCATGAGTACATGCGTATGGAAATACCAATGCAACACCTTTGATAAATGGATCAGTGATAGCTCCTTCCTCTGATATGAAAGATGCACAGTGAAAAACTAAGGCATTTGCTAAGCCTGTTATCTTGGCATGAGCTTTGGGGAGAATTCACACAGACAATCTTGTGAAGAAGGCGAATGTTGGAGATCTAATTGTGAAACTGTGATGACCTGATTATAGGATTGGTATTTTTGGGGCAGCTGCGAGTAGTCTCAATAGTGGTGAAAATACGGGGACGCTTGACTTTGCTTCGGTGCAAAGAGCTGATCCTCAAATGCAGATTAAGGTCAAAAAGGTGATTGAGGTACTTTCTCGTGAATATCCGAAGGTAATCACTGTCATCCATGACTATGGTGCAGGGTGACATGGGAATTGTTTTTTTGAGATATTGGAAGATATGGGAGGTGAGATAGATATTGCAAGGATTAGCTTGTGAGATCCGAGTCTGTCATATCATGAAATACTCATCAATGAATCACAGGAGAGAATGTGATTATTGATAGATCCTCAATATAAAAAAATATTTACAGATATTTGTGCAAGGGAGAGCTGTCCTTTTGATATTGTCTGAACTGTGAATCAATCAGGGAAGATTCGTGTTTTTGATAGCAGAACAGGTGAGGATATTGTCGATGTCTGTCTTAATGATTTTCTTTTTAGCCAACATAACGAATATCGTGATCAGTCATTTGTCTGCCACGAAGCTCGTCTTTGAAAGAATGTCTCTGAAGATGTGGATTATATGAAGCTATTGGCAGAACCTACGATCTGATCGAAGTGATTTTTGGTCTATCATGTGGATAGGTCGGTGAATGGGAAAGTGGTGCAATCTGCCACCTGTGGAAGATACCAATTGCCATTGTCTGATTATGGTTTATTGAAGATAGATGCACTGAAAAAAGAAGGGACGCTGACCTCACAATGATCAAGGCCATTTTTGACTTTGATTGATCCTGAGGCGATGGTCGCGTTTTCTTTGGCTGAGGTGGTTTTGAATGCGTCTTTTGTGGTCTCGAGGTGATTGGAAACAATTTCTTTGTCGGGGAATTGGATGTGGCCTGCCAAGAAAGAGTATCAGAAAACTACTCTGTACCAAGCGGTGGAAGCCGTTTCTCGTTTTGCTCAAGAGTTGAAAATAAATATCCCTGTGGGGAAAGATTCTGTTTCGATGTCGGTGGAAGATATCGATGCTCCAGGTGCATTGTTACTTTCACTGCTTGCTTTTGTCGAAGATACGAGTCAGAGAGTCACGCCTGAGCTAAAGAAGAAAGGGGGAACGAAACTTGTGTATATTCCATTGGCAGAGAAGGAGTATGTTGAAGAAGCGCTTCGATTGGGGATAGCTGGAAGTAGTGCTGTTCGTTTGACTTGAAAGATTGGGAATAAATTGCCTGTGCTCGATATGGCTATGCTTAAAACTGTTTATGAGACCGTCCAATGGTGAATTCTGTCACATAAGGTCATCGCCGGCCATGATGTTTCTGATGGCTGATGATTTGTGACATTGGTGGAAATGTTTTTGGGATCTGAGTTGCCATGACTTGGTTGTTCTTTGCCTGAAGGTATGTTAAAAAATCGAATGGTGTCTGAGCTTCCTGGAGTTATTTTGCAGATTGTCGATGGAGCTGAGAAAGAATTGGAAGAAAGACTTGGTGATATACCCTTGTTTGTGATAACTGAAGATCTGTCTTGAAATAACAATAACTGACTTCGTCTCAATGAACAGCAATGGAGTAAAGAGGAGCTTATGGGTGCATGGAATGCTTTTAGTGCTGAGATTGAAGCTGGGGGACATGATGAATCTTTCGCTTTGGCTTCGTTCACTTCTCTTGACATAAAACCTGTTTTGTTTACAGATAGAAGACCTCGTGTGGTGGTTTTGAGGGAGACAGGGACCAATGGTGAGTACGATATGACTCTAGCATTTTCTTTGGCTGGATTTGATCCTATCGATGTGACGGTCACCGATCTCATCGCATGACGCTTTCGTCTCGATCAGTTTGATTGACTTGCGCTTCCTGGATGATTCTCTTTTGGAGACATCCCTCGTGCATGAGCATGATTTGCTTTTGTGCTGACGCAACATCCTGATCTGAAGCAACAATTTGACGAGTTTTTTGCAAATCCCAAAAGCTTCTCATTGAGTGTGTGCAATGGCTGTCAGGTGATGATGGAAATGGGCTATATCACTCGCTCTCGAGGTATCCCGGAGATATGTCCCATGCAATGGAATCAGAGTAAAAAATTTGAATCAAGGTTTCTGAATGTGAAGATCAACGACGATGACAACATCTTTTTCAAAGGAATGAAGTGAGCTGTATTGGGTATTTGGGTAGCTCATGGGGAAGGATACTTCGATGACTCTCTCCAAGGTCTCCCTTGTCCGTTGAGTTATGTAGATGAAGAGGGTAATCCGACTATGACCTATCCCTTCAATCCCAATGGTTCCTTGTGATCGAGAGTAGCTCTTGTATCAAAAAATGGTCGCCATCTAGCTATCATGCCTCATCCGGAAAGAACTATCCTACCTCATCAGATACCCTTTGACATCTATCAGGAAGAATGTTTTACTCGATTGAAGATGTTTGGGAATATGAGGGGAAATGTGTAGACATATCTCATAAAAACATTATGAACTATTACTTTTTTATTCCCTACGTTAAAGGGTCAAACGCAACACTTGGAGTAAAACTACCAAAGACCTCGTTAGGTGTATCAAACTCAAGACATACCATTGGGGTATTATTAATCCTTTCAGTAGTAGCATCAAGATATTCTTG
>Ga0210019_1001973_pt1 | contig 20739 bp, 24 predicted proteins | sample CryGeyCG2114_020_2_FD_183969 | JGI IMG/M metagenome (GOLD analysis project Ga0210019, IMG submission 183969) | Groundwater microbial communities from aquifer - Crystal Geyser CG11_big_fil_rev_8/21/14_0.20 (SPAdes) (version 2) | ecosystem: Environmental > Aquatic > Deep subsurface > Groundwater ...
AATCAACTTCACTTGCTTTGAATTTCCAAAGACGGCCCATTCTGTGAGCTGGAATTTTCTGTTTTTCCAGCCAACGATAAATCGTCTCCTTTGAAATACCCAAATGCGTGGCGATCTCTTCAACTGAGAGCCATCTTTCTGCTTCACTCACGAAACACTCCTTACAATGTGCTATGTGATGGATTTTACTAATAGAATTAGAACATTTAAGTTAACGTCTGACAATTATATACAACGAGGGACTATTAAAAGCGATTACGCCTCTCTGCATTAAACAAGGTGCAATGAATCGAAAGATACCCCACCACGACATCCTCGGCTGGGTCATGATTTGCCAAACGACGATCCCGAGCGGTTATTCCACTAAATTATGATCAATCAACTCCCTTCAAAGAAAGCTCTTTGCTTATTAGTCGCTTCCACTCGGACTCATATCTTGGAAATTAACGAAAATGTCATTTGTAAGATTTTCAACTTTTTACTCTGGCTTTTCAGCCTTAAAGATAAAACGATTGTAGTAGAATAAATACTTTCGTGACCACAATGTTTTAAAGAATTCGTCCTCATACCACTGTGCTTTGTCTTGAAAAATTGAAACCATTCTTTCTTGAAAAAATGAAAACCTCATTCTCCATAGTTCGTCTTCATACTCTAAATCTCTCGGATCACAAAAAATCATTGGGATATGCCTAGGTGTTTCAAACTTAAAGCCAGCCTCCTTTAAAAAACGAGGTAATTTCTGGCATGGGTATGGTTCAAAAACATCGCTCATGTTTTTTAAAAGTTTATTTGTTAATTCCAAAAAATCTTGATTATCACTCTGCATATTAGCGAGAATTCCATCTGCATCAATAACGTAGTAAACTCCATTAGGCTTAAGTACTCTAAAAGCTTCATCTGTAATTTCTTTGAAAGCACGCTCCCCAGGATTATGTTCATACACAAATCGACTAATAACAACATCAACTGATGAATCAGGGAATTCTAAATTTTTTATATCCCCATTCTGAAAAGATATCGAATTGAACCCTTCGGACATGGCCCTTTTTTTAGAATTTTCAAGTCTTTCATCACTACAGTTATCAACTGCAAATATCTTAATATTTCGTTCTTTATTTTTGTTAGCAAAAAGTCTTGAAACAACTCCTGAACCACAGCCAGCATCCACAATAATTGAATTATTTCTCACAAAGAGATCATCATCTGCAAAGTCAAATTCAGGCTTGTAGTTTCGTTGCTGTGCTTGATATTCAAGCCTATCGTTTTCGTTTTCATGTTCAAGTACATAATTTTGTCTTTTCATTCGGCCATATCCCTTGAATGCAGTCCAAGTCTTTGTTCTAAAAGAAGAATAAAGTTTTCATTGTTTTTTTTAAGATAAGAAACTCGACTAGAGTCAAAGGGACGTAACCTTTGAATAATGTCTTGATCTAATTCATGCCCAGTAAAAAGATAGATAGAAGAAAATCCAGCATAATCATCTAGGCTTATTTCCTCTAAAAGTTTGATACCATCAATATCTGGAAGTTTAAAATCAAAATCTACTAGTAGTATTTGTTCGTGATGAGATTCAACTTTGATTTCCTTCAAAAACTTAAAAGGATCGTTGTAAGTAACAACTTCGCAATCATACATTTCCGCAACAAAAGAAAATGTCTCTAAAAGAAAAACAGAATCATCTAGATAATAAATCACTTTTTTATTATTTTTTGAGTCCTTCTTCAATTCCCCCCCTCACTTAGTTCCTTCCCTTTTCGAGTCAACCACTCAAACATTCGTTTATAAGTTTTTATCATCTCAGGAGAGGGATCAGGATCACATTCATTAATAAAATCAATTAAATTTTTCGGATAATATAAATATGAATTCAACATACTAAGGAGAAGTTGATAAGTCCCCAGAACCTCCAAACAATCAAATTCTTTAATCGCTTCCCTAGCTTTTTGATGTTTTTCTGTTTTGTTTCCAACGTCCGGTAGAACGATAATTCGATATTTTTCACCACTTTTATCTTTCCTACTATAAGGAAACTCTAAATTATATTCAAACTCAACTTTAATTCCGCTAATCTCAGTCATTCTTTGAAAAGCAGAGTCACGATTTAAACTCTCTCCATGTTCATAAAAATAGTTATAAAAACGATCAAATAGAATCGCGAAGAACTCTACGGGAATTTCATTTTTTGGCACTTGTTGGTCATCGGTTCCTTTCAAAAAACTTCGTAGCCAATCTGCCATTGCAGTCGTTTCGTTCTCATTTCCACCGTTGTCGTTTTCCACTTAAACCTCTTTCCTAAAAAGATAGCTTTATATATCTTATTTGTATTATAATATCAATTTTCAAACTTGTTAAAAATAAAGTTATATAACTTATATGATTTCAATGAGTTAGAATAATGAGATAGATATAAAACATTACTAAACGAAGTTTGAATTTTGATATATGATAAAAAAGATAGGACAAATTTAGGATAAATTAGGAAACAGAGTGGCAAAGGCGAAGAGTACAAAAAAACAATCTTCAAAAAGTAAAAAGAACCCCCAACAATCGGGGAGAAAAAGTAGCATCGTCGAAGAACTTCGTCAGAATCCCAACAGAGATAAAGATATTGAAATATTTATGCGATTAGTGATTGCAGAGTATTTGCTTGGTAAGAAAGGAGAAGGCCTCTCGAATGATGAAAAGGCAGAACGTCGAAAAAAACTGGCCAAAGAACTAGGGAGAACAGAGCAAACCCTCAAAAATATGTACCGTTCAGGTCAAGGAAGTCTCACTCAATTTTCTAAGGCCATGGATTTCATTCTCGCAACAAGCCAAGAAAGTATAATAACATTTTATAAACTTTATCCACATCTATTAGAAAAACTAGAAGCTCTTGATCCTGCTAAACGAAGACTTTATCACCTCATTGAAAAAATGACATCGGAAGAAGCTGATCTCGTTGCAGAGGTTGTAAAAGTAGGCTTTGAAAAGAATAGGGCCACTAAAGAAGCCAAGAAAAGTTTAAAAATAGATTAAAAAATTCAATCGAGAAATATTGCGAGCAAATTTATGTCACTGCTGCCTGATCCTATCAATGTACTTCTAAGCTTACAGCAAGCATTGAAAGATGGCATGGTAGTTGACCCAAGTGAACTAGATGCAAACTACAAAATGTTCTATGACGAACCCTTTGTTGGTGGAAAAAGATATACTTTTGCCAAGATTATCAATGACGAAGCACAGGCCATGTCTATTTTTGGCCTTGAAGACCCAATTGATGGTGTAGTTTGTTACAACGTAGGCTACGCCGTCATGGAAAGCCATAGAGGACGTGGTTTAGCTCTAGAAGCTGTAAGTAAAGGTATCGAAAAATTAAAAAATGAATTAAATCGAACAGGCTTGAAAAGCTTCTATATAGAGGCAGTCATTGATGTGTTAAACATACATTCTATAAATGTTGCGAAAAAGTTGTTTTCGAGTAATGGCGTGGCGATGAATGAAGGCTTTACTGGAACACCATCCCTATATTTTAAAAGCCTGATCTGTATTCGATAAAATATAATTTCTTAATTTTGGTAAAAACCTCATTTTTCAAAAATTTAATTATATTAAATAGAAGTTCAGATGTTGAAGTTTGACTTGCAGTTGTGAAAAGTGACCTACATATTTTTTTATCTTAAAGATAGTAGAAAAGTTGATCTGCAATTAAGAAACCAATTAAAGCTTTACTTTGAGTATGATCATCGGCCTCAGAAACCCCATGAGCACTTGAATGTCTTGCGAGGTCGACTTCGCCAGATTTGTGATCAAAGTCTTTAAAGAATGACTCAGACAAGTATTTTAAGAACTGGTGATATCTGAAAAGAGAAAAATCTTCGACTTTTTGGGAAACAACTTTTTTTAACTCGGATATTAGTTTAGGGATATTAGGCGAAGTACTGTCAATAAACTCATTCCTTAATATTCCTTCAATGCGAGGATATAGGGTTGAAATACTAGCAATGTATTTTCCATTCATGTATGAATCAAGAGCTTCTTCAAAAAATCTTATATGATTAGAAAATGGATCTTTTGTTGACCAAGATTTTATCCTAGCTTCGAGAATATCTTTCGTGAAATATTTTAGTATATGCCCATCTTTGTTAAAATTATTTAGGTCATTCTGATAGTTCATATATAGTTGGTTAAATAAATCTCCAGTTAAACTTAAAAATGGGAACCAAGAGTCCTTAACTATATTATCAATAATTTCATCATCGCGATAATACTGAGGGAAGGCGAGTTCCAAGTAGTGTTTTGCTATTTCTGTTTCTAGTTTGTCCTGATCTACTTTGTCGATAGGATTTCGGTGATCTCTAAAATTAAAATATATTCCATGTCTCCAGTTGTCCGAAAGGAAATAGATAATTCCGTCATCTTCCTCTATTGAGATATTATCGAATATTACTTTTCTAATATCCCCTATTTGATTTTTACTTACAGGACTTCCTTTTCCCATGGACTCTTTTACCAAAATTTGAAGAATCAAAGGTGGATCTACATACAATGTACAATCACCATTTTTTTTCATTAAAACTAGATAATGGTTGATTCGATCAGGTCGAATTAAACTTTTTGGATATTTAATTTGTAAAGCTTTGTATACGAATATATTGGCGAATTGTTCTGCGAGATGAAAGAAGTTATCTCCATGTTTAGTTGAGTAGAACCCTTTAACTTGTATCTTCCCTTCTTCTGAACCTCTGATTGTCTCAGCAGCAATCCCTGCCAATGGCTCACCTATTGAAAACTCTATACCGCCTATATTCATGGTGACTCCTTCTACAATTCCCAAATATCAATTTACTAGGTTTTGAAAGTGTTCTTTTGCTATAATTTCTTTTATCCAAGGCATCTCAATTTCTTTAAATTTATCAGGATCACCCGTTACTATAAAAATATTTTCAACACCGTACTCAGTATATGCTTTCTTTGCATAATCTTCCCCAAACAACTCTTGGCCCAAGTCTGAGTCTGTAAACAAAGGAATGTCTTTCGTTAGTACGTTATTGCTAATCGCTTCAAAATATTCGTCAAAATTCCTTAAAGTCATAAGAGATTTACCATTTAATGAAGCCTTCTTCTTAGCATTCAAAAGACTCATCAAGCTATCGTCGATATATACTGCATCTACTTTTGTCTTCCCTATAGAAGATGAAGTTAAAAGCTCTTCATTAACAAGAAAATGGACTTTCACTTTTGTTCCAATCCCAACACTCGATTCGATTTCAATATCCCCATCCATAGACTTGATTAGTTCAGAGGCATGAGTTAGTCCGATCCCACTTCCATTTTCTTTTCCGTAAGAGTACTTATAAGTAAAAATATTCTCTAGCTCTTCATTTGGAATACCACATCCATTATCTTCAATTAAAATCGTTACAACACTATTTAGCTGAAATCCTTGAACAGTAACAATCCCATTTTCTTGGGACTCAATCGCATCGACTGCATTGTTAATTAACTCTGAACAAGCCGCAATCAGCTTGTCGTAACAAACATTTATTCTTAATTGCTCTGATCCCCGAAAGATATTTTCAATTGGAGAGATTAGTTTTTTCTTGTATTCAACATTTTTCCGTTCCACAACATCCGACAGAAAATCTCGTACAAGAACTGGTTTTAGCTCATTTTCAGTATCTAGCTTTTTATTAGAATTCATGAATCTTTCAGCCCCTTTAAGCAAAGTATTCCGAATCCCTCTCAAAAGTATTTTAGTTTGTGTTGAAATATTCTCTTTTTCAGAATCAATAAGATTTTCTATCTGCAATGCATCTGACTTTATTTGATGAAATATCCTCTCTGCAAACTTAGTTTTTTCATTCTCAATTTCAATTTCATGCAATTCCTTAGAGATCATTTTCTTTGATTCTCTGTAAAAAATAAGTAATGAAAAGAGAATCCCAAAAATTGAGATAAGAAGTGACCAGAACAGAATTCCTGACCGTACATTATTTTGATAAAGTAGTTCAATGTGGAATTTTTCAGATGAATTGGGGTAAAGTAGATAGTCTTTCTCGTACTTAAGCGTAGAGTTTAACAATGTTCCAAAAAATGAATTAGAAGGAATACTCTCATCTACTTTCTTTTCTTCCAATATATTGGTGGCATTATTGAGTCGAACATCGATTTTTAGGATATGAGTTTCTTCTATAAACTTATCTACAAAACGTCGTATAGCAATTTCATCTTTAACCATAGCAAAAGGGCGTAGCGTTTTTGCTATTTGACTTGTAAGCAAGCTATATTTCTCATTCTCTTGATTTACATAGATCATTGTCAAAGCACAACACAGCAAGACATAAGGTATAACTGTATAGACAATTAACTTTAGAATAATTTTGGAGATAAATTCACTTTTCATATTAAGGCCTCAGTTGCAATTTTTTCTCTATAAATGAAGATATGGGCCAAAAAGAATCCTCCAGATAGAACTGACATCATAAGGACAATTCCCTCTGTAGAAGGTGTTCCATTAAAATAAACTGAGAAGATATAACTCATAAGAGAGATTACTAAATAGCCAGGCATACTTTGAACACTAATTGCAAATGCAAAATCATCCTTTTTTACTTCTGACATGATAATATTATGTGCCACACTTGATATTGCAGAGACAGCAGTCATGAAAGTTATGCCGAGTAATGAAATAAAAACAATCAAGAAAAAAGGGTTTAAATTTCTAAAAAAGTAATGCAACAAAATACCAAGAAGAGATAATGAAAGATAAAATATACTCAAATAGTTTTTTTCAGAAATTTTATTGATTAAATTGGGCAAAATATGAGATTTCACAATCCACCCTAAACCTTGAGAACTCAACATAAAGGCAATAATAAGAGTCCAACGTAAATGTCCTGTTTCTTCTCTCCCTATTGCAACAATGAAATATCCCATAACAAGACCAATCAGTGTAAAGGCCGATGTTGAATAAAATATTGATATCCACGACCTTCTACTTGTGACTATCATTTTTAAAATAGAATTGATCTTAGTTGGTTCATTCTTTACATCTCCCAAATGAGAGTAATCTTGATAAAGCTTTAAAAGAGTTAAAACCCACAAAATAATGCCAACAACAAAAGCATGATGCGCACCAATGCTTTCTTTCATCACAAAAATTGAAGCGAAAGATAAAACAATTGCAACAGTTGTTAGGTATTTTCCATATTTCTTACTTATGGTCATGCTCTTATATAGAAGGTCTTCGTTTCTATCTTCGCATCTATGAAGAGCATCCTGATAGAAAGCTTCTACTGATCCTGACGTTAACGGCTTGTTAAAACCTATAAACACTCCATGTAAAATGAATAACGTGTAGGCCAATTCAGGATTAACAGAATGAATATTCAATGCAACATATCCACATGACAAACCAAGAATAACTGCAATATGGCCAATAATAGCCAGTGGTATCCGCCCAAAGCGATCAGCGAGTCTCCCCGTTGGTATTTCTAGTAAAAAATTTATTACGAACTCTATTGCAGGAATAGTTGCGACAATATGGGCTGGAATTCCTGCCAAGAACCCCACAACGACTCTAAAAACCACCGAATTAAATTGAACGGTGGCTGCATTGAGTGCCCTGTATGTACCTAGTCTTTCTAAAATCTTATCCATTTAGATTTAATTCCCTTAAGTTTTTTTGTGATTCTTGCGCTCTTAAAATAATTTTTTTTGTCCCTGTGTAATCCTCAATCAAACCTTCATCAATTATGGTTTCGAGGTCTTTAGAGAAAATTTCTCCATACCTTTCAAAGGTCTTCAATGCTTTACTTTTAATCTCTTGAGAAAGATCCGAGCGTTGAACCTTCTCAACATAAATCAGCATACATGACTGAGCGAATACTCCATGAAATATCCCAATAAGTGGCCTTGGGGCATTTCTTTGATGTGAATACTTTTCTTGTTTAAATTTATTTTTTGTTTCTGAACTCATAGGTGTCGTTGCCAACATGACATTCAGATAATGATGCGCAATTTCATGTACAAGTATTTCGGCCCAATGAACGGCACATTTGCTTTTCATATTGAAGATAATTTGACCAAAAAATTTAGCATCTGATTCAGACTCAAACTGGCCTCTATCACTAGTTTGAAAAGATACAATTGGTTTTATTTCATTGATTAAATCGTAAAACTCTTTCCATGAATCTTTAATAATATTTACTGATTCATAAAAAAGCATTTCTTCGATTGGATATTTCTCAAGTATTCGCTCTTTTAAAATATTGTGCCCCACTCTATTTTTCTGTCTTTCCATATCAAGTGGGATTAAATCAAGTAGTTCTTTATCTGACATATTAGTGCGATTAGAGAATATCCAGGCCAACATAGGCGTACTAAACTCTGATAAAGAAAAAGAGGTAGATAGGTGTGGCGGAATTAACGAAAATCCCTGTTTCCTGAGCGAATTTGTAAAAGTGCGAACTAAATCTAAATTGAACACAGCATCCATCCTATCTACCTCTTTGATCTACATGCTTGCTCTGGATTCAGAGATAATCTCATCATCGAAAATCTCTAAACTTACCAAAACTTCGCACTCAATCTGTTCCGAATCTGTCATACAGACCTCCTTAAAAAATCTATAGCTTTGAAAAGCTATAGAAGGGAAAATTCCAAAATTTAATACTAAAATCCTTTAGCTTTTTTATCTGAACTCTATTTGAATACCACGTTGTAAATACGGGGTGAAAAAGTGGAACAACAGGAGCTTCGTTTGAAATTATTTGCTCCATCCTCGCCAATGACTTAATTTTGTCATCTATTTCAGTAAGGTTCTCATAGTTGTAATAAAGTTCATCCAATTCACTATTTTTAAATCCTGAAATATTAGTGAACTGATCTGAAATAAAACTTATGAATGCTGTGGATGGTTCGTATGATCGAGGAGCATCACCTTTCAAAATAATGTCATACTCTCCTTTGCGAAACCCATCCAAAAGATTCTGAAATTGCCCATAAATAGGAATGAGCTTGATTCCCATTTTAGAGAAAACACTAACTAAATAATCTATTGCTTTATTATTTTTATATTTATTTCTTAAGGCGATTGTAGCTTTACCCGTTATCTTTTTAATCTTCCTGTCAGTGTAATTACTTTTTTCAATATGCCCCACATAACCTTTAGGAATTAGGCCATAGGCAGGATCAACATCTCCGGTGTATTTCTTTACGAACTTATTCCTATCTATTAACGATTGGAGGGCAAGACGAGTTGATTTTTCTTTGAAAACCCCACTCTTAATATTTAGAACAAGCCCAAATGTTGCAGGGGAATATTGCTGTTTTTTTGATGCAGAAAAATCACTCACATTGTATTCACTATTACTAATCAGATCAATATTCCCATCATTAAACATTTTGACGACTTCATCTTGAGATGCCTTCAGAAAAACAATTTTATCCAGATGATAATTCGATTCATTTCTTTTTAGTGTAATTGAACTGTGCTCAATATTATTAAGTATATATGGACCGGAACCAACAATATTTTTTCCAATCTTGACAATAGAACCTTCAACTCCTGCAAGTTTTCTTAGAAGTAATTCATAATTCTTTCCACTTATACACAGTGAAAAATTTTTCATGTCCACAATTTTAAAACTCTGACAATCATCCTTTACCATGCAAGAACTAAAATCGGTTAATTGTGAGGTCAAATCACTTTTCGCAGTAAAGCTTTGCTTAAAGATAGTTAAAACTTCTTGTGAAGTGATTTCACTCCCATCATGAAATTTAATATTATTTTTGAGTTTCATATCCAAACAATTGCTTTTGTGGTCAATCGACCAAGATTCTGACAAGTCTGGTATAGGAGCTAGCGAATCATCAAGTGCCACTAGATTTCTAGCAAGTTGATTTAAAATCTTGTTTACATTTAAGTCATTTCCGACATAGGGATTAAGTTTTGGTATATTGGTTAAGGGAACTCTTAAAACAGATTCTTTAGCCATTGCTGCAAAGGCAAATGTGAAAACTGCAGGAATAACAGATTTAAGTAAATAGTTATTCATGGCCAACTTCTAATTCTTTAAGAATCTTTTTTAATTCATTTATATGGTTAAAAGCTTTCATCTTTTCACTTTTAGAGAGCTTGAGAACTTGTTGGCAATAATCCACATCATCAAAAAAAGAAAACTCAATATTCTCTAAGGCATCAAATGCGGCCTGGAGTCCATTACTTATTCCATGTAAATGTTTTCTTACTTCATTTTCCATTTTCGGCCTCAAGGATTTTTAAATACTTGTCGAGAAGGTACTGAGTCATTCCAAGCTTTTCCATCGTCTTTTTCTTATTAAGCTCACATTTTTCATAAAAATGTCGGACAATCTCAATTTCTTGTTTTTCTCTAAATTCTTTTAAGCTTGTATCTTCAATATAAGAAAGCTGCCTCTTTGTTATAAAAGCTGTTTCTGTTCCTGAAAAACGATTTCGATTCTTTCTAATATATATATCAAGGTCTTCATATCGAAGAATCGCCTGCTTCCTTTCTATTTCTTTTTTGAAAAAATTATTCAATTCCCTAACATTGCCGAACCAAGAATAGTTCTTAAGGGCTTGATAAGCTTCTTTCTTAACCACATATCCTCTTAAGGCCCTAATTTCATCAATTTTTTTATTAAGTAGAAGTTCAACGTCTTTGGGACGCTCTTTTAAGGGGATCAGCTTAATTTTACGTCCTCCCAATTTATAAAATAGGTCTTCTCTAAATTTTCCTTCTGAAACTAAGTCTTCGAGTTCAATACTTGTAGAGTAAACCAACTTGAAAGTGGATTTTTTCTTCTTGCCATTATCCCCTCCAACGGGTGTCACCAAGCCATTATCTAATACAAGAAGAAATTTTTCTTGTACATCTAAAGGCATACATCCAATTTCATCAAGATGTAATGTACCACCGTCCGCTTCAAGAATTTTTCCTACTTTATCACCAGATGCACCGGTAAATGCTCCTCTGACATGGCCAAAAAGCTCTGACTCGATTAGGTTTTTTTGAATTCCACCGCAATTTACATGAACATACCTATTATCGTTATTAAACAAAGCTAAATGGACAGAACGACCAATTGTTGTTTTTCCAGTTCCAGTTGGTCCCGTGATATATAGATTTACGTCTGTTGAAAGGCTCTCTTCTATTTTTTTTAACTCTCTCAGCATATTTTCATCTTCGGTAATATACTGCTCCCTTATTATCTCCGCGAACTTGTCTCTAGCTCCTTGTCCTCCAAGCGATTTTAATATTCGGTCAATCTTCTCTGAGGTAAAGGGTTTTACAAGATAATCATCACACTGAAGGTCATAGCCTTTTTCAATATAATCGTCTTCTGAATGGCCGCTTAAAATAACAGTGAAAGTTCCATTCTTTTTTAAATGAGGGATGAGTTCAAACCCAGCTTTTTCTTTTTCCAAATCTAAATCAATAAAAGCTAAGTCAAATTTATTTTTTTCAATCAGATTAAGCGCAGTCTCTTTTGAAAACGCATGAAATACTTTCATCCCTTTCCTTTCAAGGGTCTTTGTGAAATTCAAGGCCAACATTCTGTTGTCCTCAGTTAAAAGAATATTTTTGGGAGCCTGCGTAATCATTAAATAACCTTCCATTAAATCCATTTTTTTCACTAATTTTGATGGATAAAAACATCAAAATTGATGCCTTTTACATCAAGTTTAATGACATTGGGAATAGAAAATGTTTAGTCTATATTTTTTACATACCACCTATCTTTCTGAATTTATTGTTTTTTTCTTCAATTTCGATCAATTTTAAAAAATATCAAATACTGGCATCTCTCATGCTCATAGGTGCTCCGTGAATAAACCTCGGGGAACAAAGGAGCATGAAAATGAAGATTCAGTATCAAACCCATTTATCAACAAACCAAAGTAAGTACTCAAACTGTAAGCAACCAGAAAAAAAGAAACCTCTCACCCTTATAGTAAAAGATGGCCACTTAGGGGTTACTCAAGAAATTCAACCGTCTAAAAACAAAGAACTAAAACCGTGGAGAACCCCAGATGGCTCTTTAAAAACTGATGATGAAATATCTAAGTTGGGCCAAGAATGGTCATCAAACACATGGAATGAATATCTCGAAACAGTAATTGGGGATGTAGAAAACTCTAACAAAGATCAAATCTGTATAGCATCTATGGACTCTCTCTTTGTTGCCGAAGGTTTTGAGCTTTTAGAGTTTTTACGTTCAATTGAAGAATATGAATATCTCCATGTGTATTTAGATTTCGCAATAAAAAAACTTCCCAAACGAACTAGACAAGTCATTAGAGAATTATATTTTGAAAAAGTTCTCCATAAAGACTTAGCTAAAAAAATGAATATTTCAATCGAAACTGTTAGGAGCCTCCGAAAAAAAGGCATTAAAAAACTTAAAAATCTTCTGACTTCATCACAATTCCGAGAAGAAACTAAGCATTTAATATCACTAAAGAACTCGTTTAAAAGTAACCCCTAGATAGCTACCTTTCAGCTATAGGGTGAGAGGACATTTTTTTGAACGGAGAAAATTACGATGAACAAACAAGACAAAATTTTTGAAACGATCATTCAGTCCATTGATCTCAAGAATGGAACAATTTGTTTTCGAGGTCAATATGCTGATGAAACCAAAGAGCTAACCATTTCTGCTCTACTTCCTTTTATTGCAAGAGACATTTTTCTTGCTCAAAAAGATAAAAAATTAATGCCGAAGACCGTAGAAATTAAAATCATGTCTGGACGATGGCCTCATATCGCCATTGTTTTCATGAAAAAAGTTAATGATGAAAACTTCAAAATGATCAAAGAAAATTTAATCAAAATCTTGTGGAGCTATAATTATCTCTCTTACGACGCTAGAAAGGACAAGTATCAACAGCGTTTCACTTATTCCTTTCTCTCAAAGTTACCAGAGAATCACACACAAGCTGTAGCTTAATGAATCACACTATTAACTAAAGGAAAATACACATGATGGAAACAATTATGAGCATGAAAAAACTTGAATCACACGCAAACAAAGAAAGCGTTAATGAATACCTAAAAAACCTTAATCAATGTGATGGGCCGACAGTCCTAGAAACTTTTGTCGATAAACTCCCTAAAACTGAAAGAAGAATCGTGCGCTTAAAGTTTTGGGAAAATATGAACCATGATGAAATCGCTCGTACTATGCGACTTAATATTTCTCAAGTTAATGAAATATTGGAAAAGTCGATTTCCCTTCTACGCCACAAGATGATTACAACACTTGTTGATCTTGAGCCAGATTTTGAAATTGAAGAAAACACTTCACTTGTCGGTTAATTATGAAAAAACTCTTATTGCTAGTAACTTTTTTAACTCATTCCACTATAGCTTTTGCCTCACCAAGCGTTTGCAGTGTGGTTAAATCACCTCATTTCATGGGCTGCTTAGAACTCAGAAAAACAATGTCTATGTGTGGTTGGCCAGTACCAAGGCCATGTGTCCGCTTTAGCTACTACGTTCCTCAATATTTTATAGAGGTCGTAAGTAATCCTAGTGAATCATTTTTCACAAAAATGCCGGGGGTGGCAACTCAACTTGCAACTCTAAAAGATAAAATACCTTTTGGATCAGAAGAAGACTCAGGGGCATACTCATTTCACGCCCATACCATCAATGTTCCCTATACCCGTTGGATATTTGCAGGGATGCCATGCGGAGGAGCTCTTTGGGACAATACTTGTCTTACTTCTATGTCTGAACATCTAGGAACAAACTGGAAAACTGGCCAAGCCGATCTATTACAACCAGCTTGGCTGGCATGGAGTGCTGCCCCTAAGGCTTGTTTAATAAAAGGAGCTGCAACATCTGCTATTGGTAGTTCACGTCCAACTGGTTATCCTGCAAACGCATTTATGTGTTCTGTTGATCGGAGTTGGCTGAAAAAATATCCACCTAGTAACCAAGCTGTATGTAATGGATGGGGAATCACTTTTCCTCGTTATGGCACGGTAACAAATTCAGACCAACTTACAGCGTCTCTCATGATCGCTTCAAGAATGAGAAGCCTTGGTTCTGAAATTTTCCAATCTGTACCCACTTCTCCCGATGAAAAATGGCAAATGATTTCCCCTCAATCAAGCTCTTGCTTTAGAGAAGGACAAAATATTGCTCTTTTACAGGCCAAAGGAGTGAGTGAAATGGGCAGAATTTTTAATGGAAAATTTAAGAATTACCTCTATGTCGTTTGGAAGCGTGTTGGATGCACTCGTGACATACCTGCAATCGCTTCGACTACTGCTTGGTTAGGAATTATGCAAGCAACTTGTGGGGGGATGGAATGAAATTAGGGCAATTTTTAATACAAGAGAAAAAGATTTCACCACAAGAACTTAATGAGGCGTTAGAAATTCAGAAAAAATTTAAGAAGAAGCTGGGAAGATTACTCGTTGAGCTTGAATTTTTAAGTCCTCAAGAACTTAACCAGTATCTAGTAAGTTACTTTCATGCAAAAAAAGAAAATATTTTGTTTATAAAGGAAATGATGAAAAATATCACTTCCCTTCCAAGCGGTATCAAGAAACTTGCCCAAAAACATAAGGCCATTATTGTCAGTTGTTCAGATAATAAAATTATCTTTGTAAAAGCTGATTTCTTTGATGATGGATTAATAGAAGCGATTGAAAACATGACAGGAATTCGATCCAAATGTTGGGTGATTACTCAAGACGAATTTCGCTTTATTGCTCAAGAAAGTATGACGAACTACGTTTCACCTCAGATTATTGTAAGTAGAACTCTCACCGACGATGAAAAATTAAACGAGTCCTCTCCTTATGCCAAGCTGTTTAGTGAATCTCTCCATAAAGCAAAAGAACTAAACGCCAGTGATATTCACATTGAACCATCACAGGATGGTATTTGCATACGTTTTCGTATTTTTGGAGTTCTAAGCACTTTTAAAAAATTAAGCAAAGAACATCGAGAAGGATTTGTCTCTAAAGTTAAAAATATCGTCAGCATGGATTTAGCTATAGTAGGTAGGCCACAAGACTCTAGGGCCAGCTTTAAATCGCTAAAGCTTGATATTAGGGCCAACTCTCTTCCTAATATGTATGGAGAGAAGATTGTTTTGCGGCTCCTTGACCAAACAAGGGATTTTAGGCTTGAAAACTCTGGCCTATCTGAAAGTTCAATTGAAGTTTTGAGAAATACCTCTAAGAAAAAAGATGGTCTTATACTCATTTCAGGACCTACAGGATCAGGAAAAACAACGACACTTTATTCTTTGTTATTTGAGCTTCCAAGAGACAAGCTAAATGTCTCGACACTTGAAAACCCCGTTGAATACCAGCTACAGGGAATCAATCAAGTTAATATTAAAGATGACGGCATTAGTACATTTGAAGGTTCTCTTAGAGCATTAATGAGACAAGACCCTGACGTTATCCTCGTTGGCGAGATACGCGATCAAGAAACTGCAAATCTTGCTTTTAAGGCCGCTTCAACAGGACACCTTGTCTTTTCGACTGTTCATGCTAACGGAGCAAAGGAAGTCGTTGAGAGATTGTTAAACTTAGGTATTGATAATTTTACAATCAAAAATAATCTAAGACTTAGTGCTGCTCAACGTCTTATTCCTATTTTGTGCCCTAATTGTTCTCAAGCAGTAGATGAAAATGAGGTGCCTGCACTTCGAGAACATTTTGATTGGAAATCACTAAAAAAAAACAATCCACAAGGATGCTCTGAATGTAACAGAGGAATTCATGGAAGAAGTGCCGTTTTGGAATTGATGACTCAAGAAGAGATTGCTGAATTTCTAAACTCGGCGAGAGAATCATCAACTCGTCCAAAGCTGTCTTTAAAAAGTGAAGTCTTTAAACTCATTCAATCTGGAAAGGTCAATTATAAAGAAGCCTTCTCCTATATTTAAAAAGAGGTTCTATGAAACTTATTTTAATGCTCTTCCTTCTCATATCGGGAAGGCTGATGGCCTTCGACTATTTCCAGCAAAAAATTAACTATTGGGATAAGAAAGAAGAAAAAACTGTTCCTGTCGTAACGGAAGAAAAATCTAAATCTCAAGAAAAAGTTGAAAAAAAAACAAATGATTCTTTTGATTGGAAAAAACAACTTGATCCAAAAAATGATGATTTCTTTAAAGAAGGAGATTACACACCGCCTGCCGCTTTTATGGAGTTGGCTCGCGAGCCTACGGATGAGAACATCACCAATTGGTTTAAGCTAGTTGATAAAAAGAATGAACTATCTTCAAGACTCTCGGCAAGGATTCAAGAGTATTTAAGAAAAAATCAAAAGTTAAAAGTAGAAGAGAGAGTCCAACTTGTAGAGGCCCAGAAGGTTTTACCTCAAAAAGCGGAAGATAACACTCGCTATCGGTTTAGAATGTATTTTGAGTCATCCTGTCCTCACTGTAAAAGAATGATGACAACACTGCAAGAATTGCAAGAGCTTGGATACTACGTTGAAGTGAGACAAGTCGATCACAATCCTCAAGTCGCAAAAGCAATTCCTTTTCCACTTGAATATGCAACACCACAAGAGTTGAAGGAAAAAGGTATCAATTCTTGGCCAGTGCTTTTCGTAGGAGATTTGGCCAAAAAAGTCACTTACAGACTTAATGGTTATCAACCTACGGAGAAAGTTCTCTCTGCCATTCAGAATCGCTAATCAGAATATAAACAATTAACAATTTTAAGGAGGTCACAATGTTAGACCCTTATGACAATTACTATCTTGTAAAAGAGAGGATGCGAGAACTAACAGAAGAAAGAAGGTTTTCTAATTCAACTCGTCCAGAAAAACCTTTTTGGCCGTGGGTAGTTTTGCTTTTCTTTATTGCTGTATGCTTTTTAAGTTCAGATGCCTTTGCAGCAATGCCAAGGCTCCCAGGAACGGATCAAAGCGATAAGCTGCAAGCGGCCGGTTCACTTTTACGAATTATCGACGTTGCTCTCTTTTCATGGGGGGCAAGAATCTTTGCAGGGCTTCTGATTCTTAATGCAGGAATCTGTCTTAAAAATCAGGCTTTTGGTCTTGCCATTATTTCAATTATTGGAGCCATTCTTATTGGAACTGGACCTATTTGGGTAAAAAACATTTTTGATATGGGTGGAGGCACACTCTTTTCAATGATTCCGTCATTAGGCGGTGTCTATGTATAACTATGACTCCCTTAAAGAAAGTCATGACAATAAAGTAAGTCAAACCATCGACAGTCCAATTCTCGTTTTTGACTATTTTGAGTTAACAGAAGTATTTGCGGCCCTCTTAGTAATGCTTGTTTTTGGCATCATTTTCTATTCTTGGGGCCTCATGCTTTTGTTTCTTGTTGTCATTCTAGGTATTGGTCCACAAGTAAGGCGACGAAATAAAAAAGGCATTTACTTCCATTGGCCTTATAGAAAATTTCACATGACTCTTCCGGGCCTTATCAATCCCAAGGGACGAAAAAAATACTCAGACTAAAAAGGAGAATTAAAAATGAGTTCAAAATTAAAAAAATTACTTAAGGCATCAATGATTGGCCCCAAAGAAAAAGGTATTGAAAAAGAGCAAGTCGAATCCGCAGTTCAAGGTATTTATGCAGGAGTGGATTTAAAAGTATTGCCTAAATACCTCTGTTACAAGGCTTCTCTACTAAGAGAAAAGATGACACTAAAATCAATTATTGCGCTAGTGCTTACACTTTTTCTTTTTCAATACTGCACTGGCCGCATGGAAGTCATGTCACTTCATAAAAAGTTAAGAGAAAAAGAGTATATTTTGGCCCCCGGTGTTCAGGATTTTACAACTGCTTCCCCTCAAGCTGTACCTGATTCCTACGTCAATGATGCTGTAAACGACTTTCTATCCGACCTTGGCAATGTCAGTGCAAACAATATTGATGAACAATACAACACTCTCAAAAGGTTTATGAGTGACAAGCTGAAAGTTGCTTTTGATTTAGAAGCATCCAGTTGGATGGAACAAGTAAAGACAGAAGGCATCTCTCAGATTTCAACGGTTATCGCCAAAGAAATCAAAACAGACAATGACGGCAATTACCATGTCGTTGCAACGACACGAGCAGAGTTTTATGCAAATCAACAGTATCTTGGGCATGAGGATCAAGTCATCGAGATGACAATGAAACTTTCTCCTCCTGAACGAGGCCGTCGTTGGTATCTCGAACTCACAAGTCTTAATTGGGGTAAGGCCGAAACTTTTAAAACAAAAAACAATCTATCTAAATGAGGTGAAAAATGAAAAACATGTACATCACAGCAGTGCTAAACGGGCTTAAATTTCTAGCAAACCTAATTTATAAAGTGCTTATTATTATCATCAGCCATATTGTCTTGCTTTACATTGGCTTTAGCCTTGGAATGAATACCTGTCATGCAAAAACGATTTACTATGGATCTGAAACAGAGGCCGTTACTATTTCTTATGGCGGTGAAACAATTTTCAGATTTAACGAGCCTGTTAAAACGATTAGCCGCGCCTCAGATTTTTCAATTGAAACTGCTGACAAAGCTAATCCTGACTATGCAATTCTTTCAGTTACACCTCGTTTTACCAAGGGAAAAAGCAAGATTACATTTCTTTTGGCCAATGGTGCTGTAGTTAGTACCAATATAGAAACCGTTTCTAAGGCGATCCCAGAAAAAACAGACAGTTTTTACGATTTCATTCCCAAAAGTTCTCTTATTGAGAAAGAGGGCAATGTGACTTCTGACATTACAGATATTGATCTTATGAAGTCGATGATTCGTAGAGAAGAAGTTTTAGGAGTTGAACAACGACCACTAGAACGCGAAATTGATTCGGGTGTTGCTGATCTAAAGGCAAAACTAGTTCGACTTTACACAGGAGCAAAGTTTAACGGCTATGTTTTCAAACTGACAAATGGATCAAAAAAGAAAACCTATGCTGTTGACCTTAGGTATCTTTCATTGGGTAAACCGAACCTTGCCTTGTTATCGCAAACTGATAAGGACAAGCTCAAACCAAGTGAGTCCACCTTTTTTAGGATCGTCGCCAAGCCAAGCTCAGTCTATTACAACTTAAACATTCCTTTTGGTGAAGTTAAGACCGAGTAGCACTCTATTCCTTTTCCATTTAATTCAACCTATTCCAAGGAGATCATCTTGAAGAATCTCAAGAAGAAGCTTTCCCCTATTGTGGGGAAAATAAAGAAATATTATCCCAAATATAGAGTTTATTTTATCTATGTAAGTTCTGTTTTCACTATTTTAAGCATTTATCTACTTTCTACTTTCCTCAACACAGAAGAAAGGATTTACCATCAAAAGGAAAGTGTCAGTTTTGAAGGAGGTCGTATTGTTGGAGGTGGTACAAATCTTTCCCAAATGAAAGATAATGTTAATTCAAAACGAATGGCTAAACTAGAACAAGATATAAAAGTAATAGCAGAGTCTCTACAAAAAATCAGTGAAAGACTTGATGAACCTCAAGAGCAAAAAGACAAAAATGATGCAACTCCCACAGAAGAAACACCTCAACCTCAAGAGTCCACTTCACCACCTACAAATGAGAACAATGTCAGTTTTGACCAACCGACAAGCAATCATCAAGTAAGTGGTGTTCGAGCACAAGATCAAGGGCAAGCGACTTCGGTTGCTGCCAACCATAGAAAAGTTTTTAAAAGACAACCTCCTTCAGGGCCATCAACAATTTCATTTCCCGTGCAATCAAGTGCAGCTAAAAGTGAAATGACAATTAAAGTTCCTGCGGGATCATACTTGAAAGCGAAACTCTTAACAGGTGTTGAAGCAAGCGAATCTCGTCCCGTTCCTGTACTATTACAAGCTGATTATTTCTTTGTTGGACCTAATAAAACAAAAATTGATCTTTCAGGCTGTTTCATAATTGCCAAGTCACAGGGAAATTTATCAATTGAACGTATCGAAATGCAGACAGACAAAATTTCTTGTGTATCTAAATCAGGAAAAATGTTTGAACGTGGTCTAAATGGCTTTGTTGCCGATGGGAACGATTCTAGTTTTGGTATTACAGGTATTGTAAACTCTAAGCAATCGCGCGTTGCTTCGATGGCATTTCTAAGCTCAGTTGTTCAAGGAATTGGGTCAGCAATCCAACAGGCCCAAACAAGCACACAGACAAACGCCCTTGGTGGGAGTAGTTCCGTAATAACAGGAGATCAAGCAAAACATATGGCAGCCGGAGGCGTTAGCAATGCTGCTTCCCTTGTCACAAATTGGTATCTACAACACGCACAAAATCTTCTACCAACAATCAATGTTGGATCAGGTCAGGATGTTTGGCTAATTCTTCAAGATACAGTTGATCTACCCAATTGGTACTTTGCTAAACCTAAAACACAATCAGCACAAGGCAGTTTTTCCTATCTAAGCCGCCTAATCGACTAATAACGACAATTTAACACTTATGGAGAATCATTTATGAAAAAGCTATCGCTGCTTTTCCCACTTTCTTTTACCCTTATCATTAGCTCATGCTCAACAACGAGAGCACCAAGCGTAAATTTTCTTGAAATACGTTCTGATTACAATGGGAAGTCGCAAGTAAAGGAGTTGGATAACAATTCACTCTTTGTCCCTAATCGCACCCAACCAAAACAAGTTGATATTTATATTCATCCCCATGAAACCGTACATAGCGATTATTTCCGTGGAGGTTATATTCGCTCTATTGTCCAAGGTGGCCAGTGGGAACTCACTGAAAATCAAGCTCCTAAAGAAAT
>Ga0210019_1001975_pt1 | contig 20735 bp, 20 predicted proteins | sample CryGeyCG2114_020_2_FD_183969 | JGI IMG/M metagenome (GOLD analysis project Ga0210019, IMG submission 183969) | Groundwater microbial communities from aquifer - Crystal Geyser CG11_big_fil_rev_8/21/14_0.20 (SPAdes) (version 2) | ecosystem: Environmental > Aquatic > Deep subsurface > Groundwater ...
CGCATAATGAACGTATATCTTGGCGTACAAGTCGTTGTAAACAATATTCCCTGTTTTTTATTACTAGCCCCGACTTTTTGTCTCCCAATCAGCTTTGTAGAATAAAATGGTATGACCTTATTCTCTTGATTGCTATTTCCCCAACCCCAAGTGTAATATCTATCAGTTATTTTTATTTCATGTTCTTCTTCAAATAAAAAGTTAACGCTTCCATAGGTGCCCCCATGCTGTGCGCCAATAAGATAAGAACCTTTTTCCATTGATTCGGCTGCCCATATTTTAAAAATATCATCGAAATACCATCCAACCGCACTAAAAATGAATTTAACTTTTGGAAGCTTGTTTGCCTTTCTTTTCAGAAAATCATATTTTTCCACAAATGACATAGGCATATCAAACGGCAGCATTTTCATAACAATCGTAGTAAAAGCGTCATTTGAACGAAGTTGCTCTCTCAATTTCTCGCGGATAGAGGGGTTAAGAGCAACTTTGGGCATGGTCGAACTACTATTACACATTGCCCTAATACGACCATTTGATCTACTGATCATTCTCAGTTCTATCGCCGGAGGGAAAAAGGCATTATTAATGATCAGCATTGTTTCTTTATTTCTCAACCCAATCCCATTCATTGCAAAGTTAATCGCACGCCTTGCAAACATTTTAATGCCAACAAATAATGATGGGCACGACCGATCACTTATGTCCTCTGCTTGCTCAAAATTCTTTCTCGGAAATTCATTTTCCATCGTAAGGTCAATAAGTTTTGAATGCATTTGCAGATTATAGTGATCATTCACGATTAGAGAGATAAAGTCCTTTGTATCCTGCGGGATAACAAACGATTTTTCTGATAATAATATCGTAGTAAATTGCGGGTGATTCTTGATCGCTAGTTTTATTGAAAGATGTTTATCATAAACAGCACTTATATAATCAAAAAGCCAATTCCCCAGAACTATTCGCCAGTAACGTTCACTATGAGAAACCCCGTGAACCTGGTTCAAGGCATTTGCCAAAGCAGGGATCATTTGCTCATAGATCCCACTGACATAAGAATATGCCTGATGTAAATTCTCCGCATTCTCTAATGGGTTTTCCAATGTTTCCGCGCCAAGCGTTTCCCAAAAGGATTTTCGCCCATAAAGCTTGCACCAATCCCCCAAAAACACTATTGGTTTGGAAGTATCCCAAAATTCTTCCAAGGCAGTAGTTGCCAAAAAATATTCTTCTTTTGTTTCTTGTATCTTACCGTTCATTTTCATGACTTCTTTTAAGAAGTATCTGCTCCGCCAGCCAAAAATCAAAATGGTCATCGATCTCTACATTTTGCTCACGATCTATTTCAAATCGTATATCTCTCAAGCCGGGCTTTATATTTTTATCGATAAACTCCCTGGTCATAATATAAACATTGCCATCATCGTAGAAAAATCCATTAATATCCTGTCTGCGCAAGGGGGGGCTCCCCCATTCCCTAAATTTACAAACAAATCCCGTTGCAAGGCTCTCTGTTTCTGATTCAAAGAACTTTGTTAGACACGCGTCAATCAATCCCTCATCTCTTATAGGCGAGGACGGTTGAAGAACAACCACTATATCCGCGGGAACAATTGATAGGACATGCTTTAAAACATCCGCAGTTATTGTATTATCAGCGGCTAATTTCGCCGGACGATCAATAACTTCTGCTCCATACTTACTTGAGATCTCTGCGATTTCCGCGTCGTCCGTTGAAACAACAAAACGGCTTAAAAGTTTAGATGCTTTAGCAGCTTCAATTGTCCACGCAATTAACGGCTTGCCCGCGATCAATTTAATGTTTTTACGCGGAATCCCTTTGCTGCCGCCGCGAGCAGGAATAATCGCTAGAATAAATGGTTTCTTTTTGGCCATTAAATAATTCCCCTGCCAGACAAAACATAATGAAAGGTAAATTGTGATCTAGTTATCTTAAACCCGCATTTCTGGTACACATTCAAAGCCCCATAATTTACGCTTTCAGTCCCTACTGTCATCCGCTTACACCCGCTCTCAATAAACCAATGCTCCATAAACTTTAAAAGCTTGCCCCCAACCCCTTTCCCCTGATGCTTTTCCCTGACAGCAAACAATACCACATGCCCATCTTCACCCTTAATTTTACCAGCCACATATCCCATTATTTCCTGGTTTTCTTTATAAACAAAAACCACATCCGCGGCTTTTTTCTTAACGGAATTCTTGACCCATTCAATATACATCTGATTGGCTTCTTCTATCGAAAAATAGGGATCAAAATGAAACCTGGTACGGTGTTCAAACCCTTCAATCGTGATCTCAATCAAATCAGAAAGATCATCATCTTTTGCCTCAATTATCCCCATAATTGGATCGTTATGAACAAGCGCCGGTTTCATGAAATATATGTAATCAGCCATGATGCGGAAACCATGGCTTTCTAGAGAATTTGCCGCAACTAGTTTTTCGGAGTCGACCCTGGCCGTAAGATGAGAATATTCTTCTATTTTTGCTAGTTCCAATAAGCTGTCTAATAGATTATCAAATCTTCCCTTTTCTTTTACCGAGATCACTTCGATTTTGCCCATTTTTCGCAAGAATAATCCAGAATCGAAAGGCAGATAAATTAATTTCGCTTTTTCATCCGCCACTTCAAAAGAAGTCTCATCGGTTATTCTTTTGACTCTAACCGAATCAAGCATTTAATAGCCCCTTAAGTTTCTTGTAATTTTCAATTAATTTATCGAGTTCCCGATAATGTTCAATGGCCACATATTCCGGTTGAACATGTTCAAGTAAAGCCTTAAATTCCTCAAAATCTCGATCCTCCAACCAGCCATGCGCATCTACCATTTCATCCCCCGCTATTGACGGTTGGCTCAAATGCACCTCTATCACTTCTTCAAGAGGAAGATCATCCAGGTAAGCCGCATGATCGATCTTAATATTAAAAGCTGAAATTTTGGCATGAGCCAAATCAAGAAGCAGCTTAATTCCGAATCTTTTTACCGCTTCATTTATAAATGCCGGATCGCAGACTAGCTCATATGCCCCTGTACGGTAATAGTTCAAGTTCTCAACAGCTATCCTTCCTGTAAAATATTTTTTTATATACGAAAGATTCCTCTCAATCACGCGAAAAGCTTTTTCCCTGTTCATAATGCTTGAGCAAGCTATATATCGTTTATTCACAACTTCCACTTTCTCACAGGCCGGCCCAAGATCCAAAGAAAGATATGTGACTTTGTTTTCTTTTAAATAGTCAAAAAAAGCCTCATTGAACGAACAGTTTAACGCATGATCAAGAAGATTTTGTCCTGAATGGAAAATGAATTCATATTTCCCTTGAACAAAAATGCCAACTCGTTTTAATTCTACGGCTTCCGTAAAAGCAGAAAACCTTTCTAGATGAGCAATAAAAAGATCCGACACAGGGACTGTTATTTTCATTTTCTTGCCGCTTCTCATTTATCCACAGCCCTTAAAGCCAATTTCTTGTCTTTTGATATGCTCTGTTTCGCACTTTTTGATAGAAATTGAAGCACATATTTTGGGTCTAACCCTGATGATGGCCGCTTGAAACCAATATTGTTAAGATCAAATGTTTCCCCTCTTGATATATCACGGAGCGCCACCAAAGACCTTCTTGCGATCTTTCTGACCATTCTCTCCGAAGGCATCACTTTTTTTCCCGGCTTACCCAAAGATGTCTCTATTCTGCGGATTCCCTGAACCATTCTCTTAAATTCATCAGGAAGCAAAGACATGGAATTATCTCCACCTGGTAGATTTTTATTGATCGTAAAGTGTTTTTCGATGATCTTGGCACCAAGGGCTGCCGATGCTAAAGATATATCTATTCCCTCAGAATGGTCTGAAAAGCCTACCGCGACACCAAACCTTTTGATATATTCAGGCAAAAGCAAAAGGTTTATTTCCCTATCCGGGGCGGGGTAGGAAGCCAGGCAATGCAAAAGGGCAAGCCCTGTTTGTCCTTTCCGCAAAATAAAAGCTACGGCCTGTTCAACTTCTTTAATAGTTGAAGCGCCGGTGGAAAGAATGATAAGTTTCCCTTGGTCAGCAATATATTCAAGCAACGGGAAATTATTAATATCCCCCGAAGCGACTTTGTAAGCCGGGACATTGAGTTCTGCCAGTAGATCAACGCTTTTAAGATCAAATGGCGTAGAAAGGAAGATCACCTTTTTCCTGTGGCAATAATGTGCAAGTTTCCTGAAATCGTCAAAAGATAGCGCTTCTTTTTCAAGGTTCTTGTATCCCGGATAAGAAGGAACCGCAAAATCTTCCGTTATGTAAGTTTGGAATTTAACCGCATCGGCTCCTGCTTCAAAAGCCGCATCAATCATTTTATACGCCAAAGATATTTTTCCCCCATGGTTCCCCCCTATTTCCGCAATAACAAAACACGGGACATTTTCTCCCACAAGTTTGTTCCCAATCCTAAATTGCTTACTTTTCTTCTTCATTTTTTATTGTTTTCTACAATATCCTTTACCGCAGATACCACATATTTGATATCTTCGCAGCTTGCAGCTGGAGAAACCGGCAGATTCATTATCCTGCTAAAAATATTTTCCGCAACAGGAAAATCGCCTTCTCTAAAACCATAAGTATTTCGATAATATGAATGCATGTGGAGCGGCCTAAACATAACAGATACGCCAACATTCCTGTCCCTTAATTCTTGAATAAATTGATTGCGATCGATTTTCAACTTGTCTAAGTTTAACAATAACGGATATAAATGCCAGCAGGGTGTTGTATATGGCGCAACATAAGGAATTTGAAGCTCCGGCATTTTACCGAATGCTTCATCATAGAGTGCCCGGTTTTCGCCACGCCTTTTAATAAAATAATCAAGCTTTTTTAGCTGATGGATGCCCAAAGCAGCCACAATATCCATCATATTACACTTATAACCAAGATATTTTACATCATAATCCCAGGTCGCCCTTGGTTGATTATATCTGCCCCAAATTTCCCTGGCATCACTAATACCGTACATCGTATATTGGCGCATCGTCTCTGCCCATTCTTCGTTATCTGTAACAGCCATGCCTCCTTCGGCTGTGGCGATATTCTTTGTGGCATAGAATGAAAAACAGGTAATATCACCAATTGAGCCAATTTTTTTGCCTTTATATTCAGTCCCAATCGCATGGGCAGCATCTTCTATAACCTTGAGCTTGTGTTTTTTGGCTAAAGCAAGAATTGGATCCATATCGCAGGCCTGACCACCATAATGGACAATCATTAAGGCTTTTGTTTTAGAATTAATTTTTTCTTCTATTTTTGTTGGATCAATATTCAATGTCTTTGGATCAACATCAACAAAAACAGGCTTGGCCCGATGATAACCAACAACATGCGCTGAAGAAGCAAAAGTTAAGGGGGTTGTAATAACCTCATCCCCTTCAGAAATGCCAATTGCTGTCACCGCCAAATGCAAGGCTGAAGTGCAGGAAAAGGCTCCAACCGCATATTTTGCTCCAACATACTTCGCAACATCGGCCTCAAATTGTTTCGTCCTTGGTCCTGTTGTTATCCATCCGGAATCAAGTGTATCTAAAAGCTCCTTTTTTTCCTCTTCTCCAAACATCGGAGGCGAAAACAACAAAAATTTATCTCTTACTTTAAACATAGCTCTTTCTCCTTTCTCTTATTAGCTTCGATAATCATTTGCTTGACCCCTGCTTCCAAAGAAACTGAAGGCTGCCATTTTAAGTCTCTATTTATCTTAGGAATATCGGCGACAGAATACCGAACTTCGCCCTTCTGCCCTTCTTTATACACAATTTTAGAATTACTTCCTGTAATATGAACAATTTTCTCAATTAGCTCTTTTAATGAAATCCCTTCCCCTCTTCCAACATTATAAACACCGGCTCCTTTTGATTTGCACAAACAAGCGGCCCGAGCCACATCTGTAACATGAATAAAATCCCTTATTTGTTTGCCATCCCCAAATATATTTATGTCGGCATTCCCTAAAGCACGATTCAAAAAAATAGAAATAGCCCCATTTTCGTTCTGGCGATTGCCATAAGGATTAAACACACGCAAAACACAATAATTCATCCCGGAGCTTTTGCAAAACATTTTGATTAGATATTCTCCATCAAGCTTGGAAATTGCATAAGGATTGAGTGGGTTTAAAGGCATGCTTTCATTTGTTTTTTCTTTTTCATTGGACTCGTAAATTGACGCCGAGTTCAAATAAATAATTTTAGACGCTTTGCTTTCAACAGCACATTCTAAAAGATTCAATGTACCGATCGTATTGATCTCAAAATATTTCCTCGGGTTATCCAAGCTTTCCTGGACCGAAATTACAGCTGCAAGATGAAAAACAATGTCAACTCCTTTGAGAGCTTCTAACAAAATTTTTTTATCCCGAATGTCGCCATTGAAAAATTTAATCTTTTTTTGATCGAGATTATTAAGATCTCCGGTTGAAAGATCGTCCAATACAGCTATCTCGTCCCCTTCCAACAACAAGAGATCAACAAGATGGCTGCCAATAAACCCAGCCCCGCCAGTTACCAACACTCTGCTCATTTATCCCTCCTGAACATTATAGTATTTAGGATGACTCACATCAGGAAAACGACCTTTGCTTATTGCCAACGCAATTTCTTCTATACCGTCTGGAACAGTTTTTTTCGCGGAATAGCCGTAATGATCTTTAATTTTATCGAAACACACAAAATAATCCCTTGCATCAAACGAATCTTTTTTAACTGTAAGCATGGTTTTCGGGATGGCTTTTTTAACCATTTTCCCAATTGTTATTATCTGGAGGTTTTGCTCTTCAAATCCAACATTATAAATTTGCCCTTTAATTTTTTGAATTGGCGCTCTTAAACAATGCACATAAGCTTCGGCAGCATCACAAAGATGAAGCAGGGGCCGCCATTGTTTGCCGCCAAAGACTGATATCTGTTTATCCACCATCGCGTTCTTTGTCATAGTATTAACCACAAGATCAAACCTCATCCTGGGGGATAAGCCATAAAGCGTGCTCATCCTTAAGATACAGGGAGAGAAATTTTCATCCATTAACGATAAGATAGCTTGTTCGGATTGGATTTTTGAGCGAGCGTATAAAGAAACAGGATTTAATTTTGCATTTTCATCTAATTTTCCTTCACCAACGCCATAAACACTGCAAGTCGAAGCATAAATAAAACGGTTAATCTGATGATATTTACACGCTTCGGCTAAAAGTTTATTGGCTAAATAATTGGTTTCGATGGTTCTTTCCGGACTTTTTGTACAGGCCGGATCGCCAACAATGGCCGCCAAATTAATAACTGCATCAACCCCCTTAAGTGCACCAATTACTGTTGAAATATTCCTCATATCCCCCTTAACAAGCTCAAAATCTGGATTTGGCAAAAGCTCTTCTAGCGATTCGGCACCAAATAATAAAAGATCAAGCACCCTAACCTTATAATTTAATTTCAGAAGACGTCTGGACAAAACAGAACCAAGATATCCAGCGCCGCCGACTACTAATACGCGTTTAACCCCTACCCTATTGCTGCCGGCGTTTTTCTCAAAACGAATGAGGCTAGAGCAAAGCCTTAATCCCTCCAATATTTTCTTCCGATTCAAAATCGGCATGTATATATTGGTACCAGCTCGATCCAATAATTCATTAACTTTTTGAACAACCCGTTGCGTTCTATCCAGCTCATCCTCGAATAAAAAGACCGGATCAGGATTCATAATTTGTAAAACAGGTGAATTTATATCAATTCCCTGCAGTATAATTTGCCTAACATCACCATCGGTTACAGACCCGATCATTCTTTTTTTATCATCAATCACAAACGCCGTTCCAATCCCGCTGCGATCAATAATTGACATGGCAAATTTAATCGAATCGCCCGCCTTTAATACGATATCCTTTATCTTGGGCTTAAACATAGTTCGTACTCCTTAAACCAAGGAATATATTTTGCTATTGCCTCTTGATAGCCATGTTTTGGTTTCCACCCCAACAGATTATAAGCTTTTGAAGAATCAACTAACCTTCCCTTGAAATCCCCTTCCCGCCCATCAAGGAAAACGATCTCAACATTTCTATCAACCAATAGTTTTTTTATTGTTTCCGCGATCCTTTTTACGGAAACCTTCTCGGGCCCATTCAAATTAAATATCTGATTACTGGCAGCATCCTGCAAACATGCCACACACCCATCAGCTAGATCCTCAACATAAATAAATTGCCTAAATTGCTCTCCATCACCATGAATAGTTATCGATTCCCCATTTAACGCTTTTTTTAAGAACAAATACGTAACTGTAACCGGTCTGGCCCTCGGGCCAAAAGGGATCCCAAATCTCATGACCGTATAATCAACCTTATAAAGCTTATGATAACTGTAGAGATACATTTCCGATGCGATCTTCCCCGCCATGTAAATATGATCGGGGGCTGGTGGATAAAGGGGAGTTCCTTCATTAACCTGCGTTTCTTTTGTCCCTCCATAAACCCAGTCTGTTGATGCAAAAATCACCCTTTTGCATCCATTTTGCCGGGCTGCTTCTAAGACGTTCACGGTGCCAAGTGTATTAACATTGGTAGAATAAACCGGATTCTTGTAAATGATATCAACGTTGGCTTCTGCCGCCAAATGGTATATATAATCGATGCCGCGAGTAGTTGCAATTAATTTTTCAAGATCCAGAATGTTTCCTTTTGTATACTGGGCAGAACTTGGATATTTAGGGTCATTTTTATCATAAATTATTACTTCATGGCCTTTTTCTAGAAGCTTATCAACCACATGGCTCCCTATAAAACCAGACCCGCCAGTAACTAGAACCTTCATTTTATTATTCTCCTTTGTAATATAATGGGACACACCAATGATTTTTTGCTACCCAATCGGTATTAGGAAGATCATAGCTTTTTCCCATGATCTTGTGGCAAGGCATATCATAAACTCTGCCGGTGGATTTCTCGATCGGATCAAAAATAATATATTTATAGTATCCGGAACGCATTCCTTCAGGAAAAACCACGCGGTTTTTAAATTTTGGATCCAAGTTTTTTTTCGCATACTCAACTTTCCAATTAATAATTTCATCCAACCTATCGGCCTGTACACAGCCGATCGCCGCCGCAAACTCATTGATCCTATAATTTAATCCCTGCACCTTATAATCAAACTTGCCATAATTTCTATACGCTTTGGCATAATCAGCTAATTGGGTGTTATCGGTGACCATCATCCCGCCTTCGCCGGTTGTGATCGTTTTTGTAGCATAAAAAGAGTAAAAACCCGCCTCACCCCAGGTTCCGGGCCTCTTGCCGCTCCAGGAAGCTCCGTGAGCATGCGCGCAATCCTCTAAGAGAACGATGCCTTTCTGTCTGCAAAACTCCGCTATTTCTTTAATTTGAAAAGCAATATGTCCGCCAATATGCACCACAAAAACAACGGCTGGCTTATATTTTTCAACTTTTATCTTTAAATCTTCAAAGCTCATACAAAGATCTTCTCTATTGCAATCAACGAACTCAACATTAGCTCCCGCTTTTACCGCACTCAAAGGCGTTGCCATAAAAGTATTTGAAGGACATAAGACGGTCTTCCCCCCCACACTAAAGAATTCTAACGCTGCCAATGCTCCACCGGCCCAGCTTGAAAAAGACAGAGCATATTTAACTTTATTATATGCGGACCATTTCTCCTCAAATTGACCCGTAAACTTACCCTCAGACCATTGGCCTTTTTCTATAATTTCATCCCAATATTTATGTAATTTATTTAAATCCTCTTTATCAAAGCCAATTGTAAATTTCATGGATTAATTCCTTTCTCTATTTTATCATAAATAAGTTGTTTTATGAAAACATGGGCTGGCTTGGAAAAATCATAGTTCATTACATAGCGCATCGTTTCATTCGCATCTGAATAATAGTTTTCATAATCCATCTTAATTATATTATCTAGCTTGTTGCTGAAATCATCATAATCAACTTTATTCGTAGACCAAATTCCAGGTTTTGGGAAATTATAATCAGCCATTCCCGTAAAATTGCAAAAAAGCACCTTTTTCCCCCAACCAAAAGCCTCAAGAGCCGCACAGGAATCATTTGCCACAATAACTTGGCTTTTCTCCATTGCCCTATAAGTAGAAAAATCTAATCTATTAAAATTATTAACTTCAACACTTGGAATATCATAAAAGTCTTTAAAATACTCCCTTTCGCCTTGCTCCACACTGCAAGTTGCAATGCACAACTTAAGTCCCCTTTCTTTTTGATATCGGGATAAAAACCGATTCAACGTGTCAAATGATCGTTTCAATTCGGCACATTGGTCGCTGCACATAAAATCGTTTCTCCATTGTGAAACCAAACAAACATCAAATTGTATATCAGCGCTTGAACTGGATGCCTGGCTTTTATAATATCCGCCAATCAATGAACCGATGGGGAAATAATGATCGACTTTATGCCCATGTTTCTTATAAATATCTACTATCTGTCGGCCAAAACAAAATAAATTCGGCATTGAAATCAGTTTTGCTTCTGGTGGATATTTTGGCATATCCTCCAATGTAACTTCAAGTTTGACTCCGTTTTGTATTGCGTAAAATTCTGCTTTCGTGTAAAGACGGCTAATCGCTTGAAAAAGATAGCTATTATCGATCAAGGTAATGACTATTTTCGGCTTAACTGACTCGACACAACTCAACAAATATAACAGGTAAAGAGTCCTATGCTTATCGCGAAAAAATGCTTTTATAATGTTCTTCATTAAACAAACCATTATTTTGAGATTTAAATAAAGCACCTCTTTTCTCGAACAGAGAATTGTATGCTCAATATCTGTCAAAATAGTTTTATCAAGAATATTACTGCCAACCTCATCAAAGACCAGCACATCATTCCTTTTATGTTTTTTATAACGCACATCAACATGATTATTAAATATTTTAATTATCATTTTTATCCCTGAGTTGCTCAGTCATCCACACCATCTCCGCACGCCCGCCGTCGCAGTTTCCACTCTCCGTTAACCTTTACCCAGAGATGAGAAGATCTCCAACTGTCGATAACCTCCCAGAAATAATCTTCCGTAATATTGCAATATTCTAGGAATTCTTGAAAGTACTTTTGTGGGAATTCACCATCAAATTTCCTCACCAGCTCAACTCCCTCTTCCCTTGTGATATGCTGGTCACGAATCTCGTGTGCGGAATCGGAAGTGGCTCGGCCGATGCCAAATTTGATAAACGAAAGATAATAATGATATCCGTCCAGCCGGTCATCAAGCGAAGCGTATTTAGAATATGTACCTTCGCTCCTAACCGGGTTAGCGACAAATCCTGTGTGTTCTGAACAATAGTAGTAATTCTCCTGAGGGGTCCATTTCTTGTAATAACCATAAAAATGTATCTCCGCTTTAAGTTCATCCAGCACTTCGTTGGGCGGCGCTAGGTAAGGCATCAGGTCCTTTTCGTCCAGCCCGTAATGGATCAGGTCCTCCGGAGCAAGTCCGGAGAAATAATGCTTTTTGTGATCTGCCCGGTAATCCCGGGTTGGCTTGAAAGCGTTTTTCATGTCCCCGCCATATTCGACCTCACCGTTCTCTCCGTACATGATCAGTGGGATCCTATACTTACTCGCGACCTGCATCGGAAAATTCGTCTGCCCATAGATAAAAGGCTGGAAAGGGTCGCCCAAGATCTCGAACGACAGCCGTGTCAATTTCCGGTGGATTAATCCGTTAGGTGTTCCCAGGGTATTATCGAGGCCGCCGACGTGGATCATGGCCTGAAAGTTTTTGAACCCGATGTCGGTATAAAGATGCGGTGACCAGGTAACAGTAAGCACGTTCATGCCGTATTTGTACTTTAGTTCATGAGCGATATAAGCGCTGTCTTTGCCGCCGCTAGTCGGCACGATAACTTCGTAATAGCCGTCATTTCGCTTGAATCTCTTCAGCGTTTCCACTAGTTCCGCTTCCCGCTGTTTCCAGTCTATTTTCTCCCGTTTGTACTCGGCAAATCGGCAAGCCGAGCAAACCCCTTCCCCATCGAATATTATTCGCGGCCGCTGGTTCGAGATAGTGCACTTCCTGCAGAATTTGATCTCATTCGGTAGGTTATATCTTTTTTTAGTGTCCTTCTGATCAACCATTATGCTTATTCCTCCTTAGTACGATATTCTTATAATTATAATAGATCCGTAAACCTTTCCGCGCGCTTTTTTCGGGATGGAACTGGAAAGCCGTCACGTTCCCATCATGCACGCCCGAACAATAATCGAGGCCAGCGTAATTCGTTACGGTCAACGTCGTCTCGGCGTTATCTGGTAAGACATAATAGGAATGCACGAAGTACATGTATTCTTCGTTATCGATCCCGTTCATCAGGGCCGTGTTAGCCTTTTTAATATTGATCCGATTCCAGCCGATCTGGGGCACCTTGACCAGCTTATTGTTTTCATCCTTCTCCGGGAACCTTTTTACTGCGCCTTTGATAATATCCAATCCTTTATGTTCGCCGAATTCCTCACTGCGACTGAACAGGAGTTGCAGGCCCAGGCAAATCCCCAGGAAAGGCCTGTCGCTGGCGATAAAATCCTTTATGGTCTCCACCAAGTTGAGCTTTTCTAAGTTATTCATCGCTTCGCCAAACGCACCCACCCCCGGCAGGATCGCCGCAGCACATTCCATGATCAATTTCCTGTCGGAGGTGATGACTGGAAAAAGACCGACATGTTCACAGGCATGACTAACGCTGAACAGATTCCCCATTTTAAAATCAATGATGGCGACTGATCTCTTATTATTCATTGAATTTCACTCAATTCTTGTCGACAATCGACGCCGCAGCTGTGCAGATACAGCTTCATTTCCTTCAGACCGATCGGTTCGATCTTTGAATACCCTCGTTTACTTTTTAAAAATTCAATATTTCCTTCGCCTTCGGCATTGAGCTCCAGTTGGTGCCTGTGCCCGGCTATAAAATCATAATGGAAAAGAGAAGCGACGCTGACTGCGTCGGCGCCGGCTTCAGTAATGACCTCTTTTACGTGTTGTTTGTTCCCGGCCCCACCATGGGCAATCACCGGGATGGGCACCGAAGCGGCAACCGTTCCTGTCAAATGATGATCGTATCCCTTGCCAGTTCCCTCATGATCAACTGAAGTTATGATGATCTCACCCGCACCTAGCTCGGCCACCTTCTTAGCCCATTCAAAAACATCAACGCCGGTGTGCTGCCGTCCATTATCCGTATAAGCCAGATACCGTCCGTCCGGCTGCCTGATCGCCTCGATCGCGATCACAATCGTCGAAGAGCCGAATTCCCGGGATGCCTCCTTAACGATCTGCGGGTTATTGATGGCGGCCGTGTTAAGCACAACTTTGTCCGCTCCGGCACGCAGGACTTCGCAGATGTCATCGATCGTCCTTAACCCTCCACCCACTGTCAACGGGATAAATATCTCCCTAGCCGTCCTCATGATGATATCGTGCAGACTGTTGCGGTTGTACAAACTGGCCACCACGTCCATATACAGAAGTTCATCCGCACCTGTTTCATAATAATAGCGTGCGAACTGCTCTGGCTTACCCATGACCCTTAATCCCTCAAGGTGGATCCCCTTGACCAGATTCGGCCCTTTTATATCCAGCCTGGGGATGATCCTGACCGTTTTTGCCATTTTACTCCTTGCGCTCCCCAGCTATGAATTCAGCAAATTTAAAATCAAGCTCGTTATCAATGTCGACCGACCGCTCCGGAGGCATCTCATAAGCAAACGTTTCTTTTCCCATAAAACCATTGTTTTCCCGGAGATAATTCGGAACAACGGCATAAACCGCCCCATTCACCAAGAAATATTCTGGCAGCTCCTGCCGGTTCATATTTTGCGCATCCGGCTTCAGGCCGCTTTCAAGCGCGCCGTTCATGCTCAAGGTCATCATCCAGTAGGGATGGTGCTCCGCCGCGCAAACCGAGACCACCGCTTTTGCCTCTTTTGAATATAAAAGCTCGATCGCCCGGTCAATGTCTGCCGCTTCCCGCAAGGGAGAAGTCGCCTGAAGCAACACCAGGAGGTCAAATCGGTCGCCGCTTTTTTCTATACAATCAAGGGCATGAAAGATCACGTCTATCGCCTTGGCGCTGTCCGTTGCCAGCTCTCCTGGCCTTAAAAATGGCACCTCCGCCCCGTATCGTTCCGCAATACCGGCGATCTCCCTGTCATCCGTCGAAACAACTATCCGGTCAAGATACTTGCTCGCTTTCGCTTGCTTTATTGAACGCCCAATCAGCGGATCGCCTGAAAACATCCGGATATTCTTCCGCGGCAGGCCCTTGCTTCCGCCGCGGGCCGGGATCAGCGCCAGTATTATTTTTCCTTTATACATATTTTCGCATTTTTCCCCGTTCGTCTGTTTTTCTGAGATTCATATTTTAATCTTTTCGACGGCTTTCCGGTATTCTTCCCATTGCCCGATATCTATCCAAGCATCCTCACTTATCGGATAGACCCCAATCTTCAACCCTTTTGCCTGGGCTTTCTCAATCAATTCATTAATATCAAATTGTTTATTCTTTGGGATAAGATTTATCAGTTTTTCCTTCATCAAATACATGCCGGTATTGACCAGCAGGTTTTGCTCCGGTTTTTCATTTATTTTCTTCAAGATGCCGCCATTCTGGATCTCGCAAACGCCATACGGTATAACATAATGTCGGCAGGAAACGACCAGGGTCATATCATTATCTCTTTCCTGATGAAACCTGACAATCTCCGCGCAGTCCGCTTCAACAATAATATCGCAATTGGTAACCAGAAAAGAACCTTTTATTTTACCTTTCAAATACTTGAGGCCGCCGACCGTACCCAAGGGTTTCTCTTCTTCGATATAATCTATCTGGTAATTATTGCTCGTTTCTTCAAAATAAGATTTTATCATCCTGGATTTGTGGTTTACGGACACAAAAAAATTATTGATCCTGTATTCATGAAATTTGTCCATGATAATCTCGATAATCGTCTTATCTCCAATCGGGATTAAAGGCTTAGGCAGAATCCTGGTAAAAGGGTCAAGGCGCGTTCCTTTGCCTCCGGCCATGATTACGACAGGGAGATCGATCTTAACTTTTTGCTTTGGCACCCGATCAGAAAATACATCTTCCCAGACAAGTATCTTCAACACTTTATTATTATTATCAACAACTGGCACGCTTTCTATTAACAGGGTCAACATTAAGTGCTTTACTTCGGCTCTTTTATAATCTTCTTCTATAACCTTTGGTTTTTTATTACAAATATTCTCGGATATTTCTGAAAGCTCGCCACCGGCCAGTATCCATTTCCTAATATCCCCATCGCTCAAAGAACCGATCAGCCTATCATACTCATCTGCAACAAAAAGTACTTTTTGCCCGATCTCGCTCATTTTTTTCATCGCTTTTTTTATCGATAGATCACCTTTAATTAATAATTTGCTTTTATCTACTGCCATCGAGGTTCTCCCAGTTCAATAATTCATCTTTTTTCATGTCCGTCCTAGCTCTTTTTCCGATTAGTTTGTTGAGCTGATTAGGAGATATCCCTGTCCCTGGCCTTTTGATCGTTAACATATCGACCACGATCTTTGCCCCTTTCGGTATATCACAAGCGGCTACAATGCTTTTTCGGGCGACCAGTCGGATCTCGCGCTCGGACGCTTGCAGGCGCTTTGCCTCAATTCCCAGAGCGGTCTCCACATTCCTGATCATCCGAGCCATTTCTTTCAATTCATCAGGCTCAAGAGACATGCAATGATCCGGTCCCTTCATTGTACTATCCAAGGTGAAATGTTTTTCAATCACTACCGCGCCAAGAGCGGTAGCCGCCACCGCTACCTCTAAGCCTTTGGTATGGTCTGAATACCCGACCGGAAGGCCAAAAGACCTCTTAAGCAGGCCGATCGCCTTAAGATTCACTTCTTCCAGCCTGGCCGGATACGACGAAGTACAATGAAGCAACGTCAGCTTTTTATTCCCTGCGCCGAAAATGGTTTTAACGGCCTCTTTAATTTCCGGTAGATTTGACATCCCAGTCGATAAGATGATCGGTTTTCCGAATTTCGCTATTCTGGACAAGAAAGGGAGATTGTTTAGGTCGCCCGAGCTTATCTTAAACAGCTTGATCCCCAGCTTATGCAAATAGTCAGCGCTTTGATCGTCAAAGGGAGTAGACAAGAACAGTATCCCTTTTCTTTTAGCATAAGCGGACAGAGCGGCAAATTCTTTATCTGCCAATTCTAGTTTCTTTAGCATTGCATATTGCGAAACTGTTTTTGAGTGTTTTCTCTGATAGCTGGCAGTCGCGGCCTCCGGGACAGCTAGCTCCTTGGCCCGAAAAGTCTGGAACTTCACGGCATCGGCCCCGGCGTTTTTAGCCGCGTCGATCAACCTTTTAGCCAAAACCAGGCTACCGTTGTGATTAACTCCCGCTTCAGCAATAATAAACACTTTAGCCATTATTTTCCCCCACAACCCGGCAGGGATTTCCGTAAGCTTTTGATCCTGCCGGAATATCCGTCACGACCACGCTCCCCGCCCCAATTACCGCGTCCGCACCTATTGTTTTAGCCTCAATCACGCTTGTCCCAGTCCCGATATGCGTTCTGGCCCCGATTTTGATCCCACCGCTCAAGGCCGCCCCGGGAGAGATATGCGCAAAATCGCCAACTTCACAGTCATGATCGACCGATGAGTTGGTATTGATTATGCAATTTCTGCCAATAACAGAGCCCGGCTGGATCACCGCACCAGCGGCAATAAAAGTTCCTTCACCAACTCGGGCAGAACCAGACACATAAGCTGCCGGATGTTTGATAACTGGGAGAGAAAAACCGATATGCTTGAGATGTTCATCAAGTTTAACTCTAATCCCCGGGTTGCCCAATCCGCCAACGGCTATAAAAGCTTTCGTACAACCGGCCTTAAAGATTTCCGGAAGTTTACTGTCGTTGCCAATGATTTTCTTTTCCAAAACATCTTTCTCGCCCGGTGCGCGACTGACGATCCCGACTATTTCATACTCTCCAGCTGCCATGATTGTATCAACAACTACTTTACAATGCCCCCCGGCTCCGACAAGAACTATTTGCTTTTTCATCTCAATTGCCTTGCCCTTTATAGTCATAGAACTTCTTCTTCACATTAGACAGGTCAAAAGTCTTAATTTTTTTCATTATTCGCTGATTAGCATGCCCATCACCAAAAGGATTTCTCATACCTTTGAGTGAGCGGACAAAACTTGAAGACACAGCCTTTTTAAGCGCATTTTTAATTGAGTTAGCGTCATTACACGAATCAATAACATTTTTCGCCCTTATCCGACCCTTTTGTCGGTCTCCGATATTTACTACTGGCAGAGCAAAAGACGGTGCTTCAATGATTCCACTCGATGAGTTCCCTACCATAAGACCAACATATCTTAAAAGAGAAAGATACCTGATCGACCCAAGAGACTTAAATAATCTCGCTTCTTTTCTATTGTTTTCGACATATCGCCTTATTTCATTCCAAATAACCAGTTGCTCCGAATCGGCATTAGGCATGGTAAAGATCATTCGAAGCCCGCTTTGGTCAAGCGATCGCAAAAGACTCTTTATCTGGTCTTTGGCCTGGCCTTTTTCCAGTGTAGTCGGATGGTAAGTAACCAGGGCAACATCTTTCCCCAGTTCAATGCCCAGCTGTTTTTCCAGATCATTTTTGCTTAAATAATCGGTTCTTTTGATGTTGTCAATTCCCGGCGCTCCACAATTGAAAACGCGCTTCGGGTCTTCCCCCATTCGTAAGATCCTATTTTTATAGTTTTTATGTGAAGTAAAATGCAAAAATGACAGCTTCGTAACCGCGTGCCTGATCGAATCATCGTAAGCACCTTCAGTAACTTCTCCCCCATGAATATGAGCAATTGGGATCCTTGCAAGCACGGCCGCGCTTGCCGCCGCCAGCGTCTCAAAGCGATCTCCAAGCAGCACAATAATATCGGGCTTGAGGATATTGAAAGCTCTTCCAAACCCGATAATCCCACGACCAACAGACCTGGTGATCAATTCATCATCGTCTCGTTCAAGCTTCATATCAACCTTCGCGTCGATCACAAACCCATCCTTTACTATTTCTCGATAAGTATTTCCGAACCTATCTTCCAAATGCATGCCGGCCGCGACCACCTGAAGAACCAAAGAACGATCGTCTCGAATTTCCTTCATGAGTCCGCTCAAAAGACCGTACTCGGCTCTTGATCCGGTAACAATGCATATTTTTCTTTTTTTATTTTTTGCCATTTTCCCTTATAACTTTAACAACCCTTTTAATATCTTCTTTCCCTAAGTCAACGCTGCACGGGAGATTCAACAACTGGCCATAATATCTCACCGCGTTCTCGATCCGATAGGCCTGATTTTTACGATAAGGCCGCTGCAAGTGGTTGGGCCGCCATAAGGGCCGGGCCTGGACATTTCCCGCGGCCAATGATCCCATAAGCTCAAGGTTGGAACGTCCATAAGATCTCTTTTCTACTAACAGAGAATAAAACCAATAATTGCTGGACCCGTAATCAGGCTCCTGGATCAGAACCAGGCCATTAACACCTTTTAAGCTCTGCCGGTATCGATCATAATTAGCCCTTTTCGTTTTAATATATTCAACGATCTTTTCCAGCTGGGCAACTCCCAGAGCGGCTGGGATATTCGACAAGCGATAATTATAGCCAACCTCATGGTGTACATATTTGACCTCATCATCCTTGGCCTGGGTAGTGAGATACCTGGCTTTAGCGGCGAGTTTTCCGTCATTGGTAACAATCATCCCGCCCCCGCCGGTCGTGATGATCTTATTTCCGTTAAACGAAAAACAACCGAGAACGCCGACCGCCCCCGTTCTTTTCCCGGCCAACCGTCCCGCTGTATAATATGATCCCAGCGATTCGGTCGCGTCTTCTATGATGGCCAGTTTGTATTTTTTCGCCAGGCCGACCAATGGCTCAAGGTTGACCGGATTCCCAAAAACATGGACTGGGATCAGCGCTTTGACCCGTCTTTTTGATTTTTTATTGATAAGTTCTCCCCGGCGGTAGACGCATTCACGCTTGATGAATTCCGCGACCTTTTCCGGATCCATGTTCAGGTACGCATCACAATCCATGAAAACTGGTTCCGCCCCTACATATTTGACGGCATTGATTGGCGCTATAAAGGTGACCGTAGGAACGATCACCTCGTCTCCTGACCCCACTCCAGCCAAAAGCAAGGAAATATGAAGCGCGGCCGTTCCGTTTATGCAGGCGATCGCGTATTTGGAACCGATATAAGCGGCCATTCGTTCTTCAAATAGGTTAACATATTTGCCCGCGGAAGATACCCAGCCGGTGTCCAGGCAATCCTTTACATATTGCCATTCGTTCCCTTTGATCACCGGCACGGATAACGGGATAAGCGTTTTTTCAGACATTATATACATCCGCCTTATATCGAGTTAAATTCTGCTCAATCCAATCGATCGTTTCCTTTAATCCTCGATCAAGATCATATTTTGGCTCCCAGTCAGTCAGCTGTTTGATCTTAAGGTTGCTGCCCAGCAACCGCAAAACCTCGCTTTTGGTGGGACGGACACGGGTTTCATCGGTCACAATCTTAACTTTAGGCTTATCCGGCATCAGGCGGATGATTTTCTCCGCCAGCTCGCCAATGCTGATATCGTTCCCGGCTGAAATATTGATCTCCTCGCCAATAGTTTTGTCCGACCTTGCTATATCGATAAAACCCTGACAGGTGTCCTGGACGTAATTAAAATCTCTTTTTGGCGAGACATCTCCCAGTTTTATTTCCTTTTTTCCCGCAAAAATCTGCGTGATAATGGTGGGGATAACGGCGCGGGCCGATTGTCTCGGCCCATAGGTATTGAACGGCCGGACAATGGTCACCGGCAGATTAAATGACCGAAAAAAAGATTCAGCCAGGCTATCCGCGCCTATTTTTGTCGAGCTGTAAGGCGATTGGCCCTGGCGGGGGTGCTTTTCATCGATCGGCACGTAAAGGGCCGTCCCGTAGACTTCAGAGGTGGAAGTGATCAAAACCCTTTCCAGGGCATGGTCCTTCGCCGCCTGCAGCACGTTCAAGGTCCCTTTGATATTCGTCTCCACATAATTATCCGGGGAATGATATGAATAAGGAATGCCGATCAGCGCGGCCAGGTGGAACACGACCTCCGAGCCCTGCAGGGCGGTCCGCACGCCGTTGGGGTCCCGCACGTCCCCCGTGAAAATCTCCACCTTGGACAGTTTGTCCTTGGCCAGAGTATCCAGCCAACCATAGCTATTGAAGGAATTGTAATAACAAAAAGCTTTAACTTTTGCCCCCGCCTCGACCAGTGTTTCCACCAGATGGCTACCGATAAAACCATCCGCGCCGGTGACCACTATCTTCTTGTTTTCCAGTTTCATTGCTTACTCCTTGACCCCGGAGGATATTTTCTGCGCCAGCAGCATGGTCTGATATGATCCTTCAAGATCGGTCATCGGCCAGGCTTTCCGTCCGTTACGGGCCAGCTGCTCGAAAGCTTCCATTTGGCGCAAAAAGCCAGGTTTGAACTTTAGGTCAGCCTCGTCGGCCGCGATCTCATGGGTTTTAAAATCTTTATCTGTCCAAAAACCTTTTTCCAGCGGTTTGAATTCAACC
>Ga0210019_1001980_pt1 | contig 20700 bp, 23 predicted proteins | sample CryGeyCG2114_020_2_FD_183969 | JGI IMG/M metagenome (GOLD analysis project Ga0210019, IMG submission 183969) | Groundwater microbial communities from aquifer - Crystal Geyser CG11_big_fil_rev_8/21/14_0.20 (SPAdes) (version 2) | ecosystem: Environmental > Aquatic > Deep subsurface > Groundwater ...
ATTTCGGTTTTGCCACTCGGGTCTCCAATTAAGGCAGTACCACCCCCGATAATTATAATAGGAGTGTGACCAGCCCGTTGCAGGTTAGCCATTGCCATAATTGGAATGAGATGACCAACGTGAAGACTATCTGCAGTCGGATCAAAACCTGCATAATAAACAACCTTGGCGCGAGAAAATAGGGCTCTTAATCCATTTTCATTGGAACATTGTTGGACAAATCCACGTTCTTTTAGGATGTCTAGAGCGTTCATAGTTTTTCTACTCCTTTCTTTTACCATAATCGTAAAGCCTTTTTTGTCAACACATACCCAAGTATTACTTGTCAATGTGCTTTTCTGCATTTAATTCTAGCCCAGAATAGTATCGTTTGTCAATGTTAGTCAGACCACGCACATTTCGTACTCTTTTAGGTTAGAGTGAAAGAGTACGAAATGTGCGTGGTTCAAAGAAATACGTGCAGTCTTACCGGGGTGGTTTTTTTAACTTGCTTAAAGTATAATTTAATAAAGAGTTTATAGTTTCATCTAGACTAGAGTATTTCTACAAGCTAACGCTGGGTCGCGAAATGAAGATGAATGAATTAAGGCAAAAGACTGAGGAATTGGAAGAGAAGTTGAGAAAACAAGGGACAAGACAAGAAGAAAAATAGAGTTGACCCCATTTCCTCTATCTTGCCCAACGAGTTTTTCGACAATGCTATTGTTCGTGAATCTGTTGCCGAAATAGATAGAAAGCTGGTAAGTTCTGGCTCGGGGGCTTACATTTTAGCGTCTGGGGTAAAATGATGCTAGTTTGTTGACTTATTGTTTGCGATTTGCTATATTTATAAAGTACCTTAATGAGCGCGCCGGCGTAACTCAATTGGCAGAGTTTCCGTCTCCAAAACGGAATGTTGCAGGTTCAAGTCCTGTCGCCGGTGCCTCCTCCAAAAATGAACGCCGTTTTCCACGGCGTTTTTTTCTTGCTTCTGGCAACAAAACATAGGCATATGCCTTAGACAAGAATCTTTAGAGGGATATTGATATTTCTTGGTCGATAGGGAACTATGTGCCGGGTGGTTTTAACCGGCAGTTTTTTGCCAGACAGCGCATGCGATAGCACCATCTCTTTTGAAACTTTTATGTTAGTTCTTCTCGATAGAACTTTGATATCTCGGCTTTGATAGTTAACTAAATAAGCTGGAATTTTTTTAAGGCCGAGAGAACGGATAACTGCTGTTCTATGATGCCCGTCTAAGATAGCGAAAGAATTTTTATCGACAATTATAGGATTTCTTATTTTTTGATCGGCCGAAATCTTTTGCCTTAACTGTTTAAGCCTCTGCGGGTTTATTTTTTCGTGAGGTCTTAATTTTTTAATTTCGACAATTGAGATTTTCATAATTTTAACTTTTTATTTTTATAATCGCGATTTTACTTCTAGTTTATTAACAAAAATAAAAATCCTCTCCTGCAAAGCTTAGAAGAGGATTGGCTGTTTTGTTAAATTAGGTTCATCGCCAAACCAAATTATCGCTTTGCAGGAAAAAGCGCAAAGCTTGCCACCATTGAGTTAGAGAGTGATAATTTCGGTTTGTCATACTATATTAAACATATATTCAACGAAAATACTTGTCAAGATGGCGCGACCATTTGACAGCCTTTTTGAGTTGTGTTAAAAGTAAAACAGCATATTGAAAACTACATACCGTGACTGGAAAGACTGTTATCTTGAATGGTTCTAATAAAATCTTGCGAATCGCGCCGACGTAGCTCCAAAAGGAAGAGCAGCGGTCTCCAAAACCGTATGTTGCGGGTCCGAATCCCGTCGTCGGTGCCTCCCTAAATCCTAAGGAAATATAAGAACAGGAGGTCGGAAGTGAGTGTGCAGAAAAATTCGAGAGTGATTTTAATCGTAGACGGCGAAGTAGTAGCTAAGGCAAACATGTCTCAGGCGAAGGTAGATCAGTTAATCGAGACCTTTAAGGGCTTATCGGAGGAAAGGACAACAACAGAAGATGACCCTGATTGGTGGTTAAAAGAAACAAAGTGGGCAGACGCTTGGGCGCACTATGATAAGCAAGAGATTCTTTCTTTGCCGTAGGCGAATTTGCGACATAAAAGTAAAGGAGGATTATATGGCAACTAAACGCATTTTAACTGGAATACGTCCCACGGGACCCCTGCACTTGGGGCATTACGTAGGAGCACTAGAGCAATGGGTTCAGCTTCAAGACGAATATGAGTGTTTCTTTCTTATTGCGGACGTTCAGGCTTTGACCACCCACATTGACCGTCCAGAGGTGATTGAGGAATCGGTAAAAGAAGTAGTCCTTGACTGGATCGCTGTTGGTTTAGACCCAACGAAGCCCAATGTTCACTTTGTCTTACAAAGCAGCGTCCCAGAGCTAACCGAACTGACAACTTATTTCACGATGCTGGCCCCTTTTTCAGAAATGGAAGGGAATCCGACTATTAAAGAAGAAAAGGAGAACCTGAAGTCACCGCCTACCGCAGGGTTTATGATTTATCCGGTCAGCCAAGCGGCTGATATTCTTCTATTTACTCCGTATCCTCCAGAAAAGGAAGATAAATTATTGGTTCCCGTGGGAAAGGATCAAATACCTCATCTTGAGGGGACAAACCGTATCGCTCGTCGTTTCAATAGGCAATACGGCGGGGTTTTTGTCGAATGCACGCCAAAAGTAGGGCAGGTTGGTCGTCTTGTTGGGACCGATGGTCAGGCAAAGATGTCAAAATCTTTAGGAAATGCAATTTCACTGAAAGATGATGCGGACTTGGTTCGAAGACAAGTGATGAAAATGTTTACTGATAAAACTAAGTTAAGAAAGGGAGATCCTGGACACCCCGATGAATGTCCAGTATATCTTTACCGTCAAGCTTTTGGGGACGTTGCGTTGCTGGTGGAGAGAGCCGCAAAATGCAGGTCCGGAGAATTGGGTTGTGTTCAATGTAAGAAAGATCTCGCTGAAGCTCTTAACGCTTTCTTAGAGCCTATTAGGACTCGACGCAGAGAAGCCGAGAATATGCCTTTGGATAGGTATTTAAAGGAAGGTACAGAGAAAGCAAGGGAAGTGGGTCAAATTACAATGAAAGCCGTAAGGAGCGCGATGCACCTTGATTATCCGATGATTTTTGGAGTTTGATCGCTATGATGATTCTGTCTATATGGGGAGGGTTGTAAAAACTCTCCCCTTTTTGCAAAACGAAAAAGGGAGGTCGAAATGATCGTAAAAAGAGAGGGAACTGGTTGGTCGAGGAAAACTTTTTTAATTTCGTTGACGGCTGCTGTTTTCGGAGCTTTGTACTTAGCAAACGATACCTTTATAATGCACAGAGTGATTGTTTATAGAGACTCTTTTACCGCGGTTTCTGTATATTTAGTATTTGGAGCTTGGGTCGGTTTGATATGCATGCTTATATACAACTCTCTTTTCGGAAAGTGGATAGACAATGATTATCCGGGTTTCAACTTTGGCACAAGGAAAATGGAGACTTTCGCGTTAATTTCTGGTGCCATTGCGGCGGGGTCTACTGCCTTTTGTCTGATGGGTAATCAAAGTCTCGATCCTTCTTTGGTAACCGCTCTGTCTAACCTATCGATAATTTATCTGGTTGGCTATGATAGCCTGCGCAGAAATATTTCTTTCAAAAACATTGTGGTTCCAATGTCTTTGGTCGTACTCGGCTCTGCCTTAGCTTCAATAACCAAAATTTCAGGCGGTTTTGAAATAACCTTAGCGGGGATCCTTATTCTTTTGATAGGAAGGTGTGGAACTGACGCTGTCGAAAAAATCGTTCGCCAGCAAGGAGTTTGGAAATCGGATGCGATTACGTTTAACTTTTGGAGGTTTCTTTGGTTAGCCGTCTTTGGAACTATATTTTCGCTTCTCGTTGCTTTTGCCCGGGGGAGTATAAACGAACTTTTGACTTTGTTTCTGCAGATATGGAAATCTGCCTTGCCGTGGATTCTCTTAACAATGTTCTTTGTTTTCTTTTTCAGCACGCTATTGCAAAAAGCAATGAAAACCGGCGCAATCAGCAAAGTGACAATGGTAGTGAATTTCCAGATAGCCCTGGGGATTCCCCTGACGTTGCTTCTGAATCAGATCGCGCCCGGAGTATTTGGAAACATTTCTCAAGAAACAGCTGTTTGGGTTGTTCGGTCAGTAGGCGCTTTGATGATTGTTTTCGGGATATATTACTTGCGCAACAAGAAAAGCTCTTAGCTAAAGCAAAAAGCGCTTGGTTGAATTATGTCACCGAGCGCTTTCTTTTTTTACAGCCCCTTGACAAGGTTCTTTGGTTTTGTAATATAGTAAATAGTTCTTGAAATATCATAAAACCTATATCTTGGTCCCTTTGATTATCAAAGGGGTTGGGCCTGGATAGTTCCGAAAAGCGGAACATGGTGATTTTTGCTGTTACCCTCCTTCGCTTCCGCCTTCGCTAAAGCTTCGGCGGACAAGAAAGCTTCGGAGGATGAGGATAATGGTGGAAATCCGGCTTCCTCCGTAATCATAGGATAACCGTTGGCGTCTGCCTATTGGTAGACAAAGTCGGTAAAAGCGCCCGCCACAATTTTGGTTCGCAAAATTGGGCGAGGAATTAGGGTGGTACCGCGGGTAGTTTATCAAAACTTCTCGTCCCTGCAGCATAACTAGTTTATGCTATAAGGATGAGAAGTTTTTTGTTTATATAACTTCTCAAATAGCTCTTTGAAAAGGAGAAAGACATGGATGTGGGTCCTAACATAGAAGAAGTGGAAACGCCAAAGATTCTCCAAAAAGCAATGTCTATTGTAAGATCAGCAGAACGAGAAATTCTTGCCACAATGGATTTAACCGAAGAGATTAAAGCCCCTCTCCCTACAGAATACTTTTCTTTATTGGAAGAAAAAATGGGAATGGGAGTGCAAGTCACAAGGCTAGCATTTGGAAGTTTAGATGAATTCAAGCTTCTTCTCGAGAGACTTAAGGTTAAGAGCGCAAATTATAAATGTATTTTGGCAGCAAGTAAAGATTACAAAAGAATGTTATTGATAGATGGCAAACACTTACTTTTTGCTAGAGAAAGTAAAAAAGGAAGGCGGTTCTTCTACACTACCGATCCTAGATACATCAGAAAGTTCTCCCGGTATTTCTATCAAGAATTGCGGGTTGGAAATCAATGATAACGACAAAAAGCAGAAAAGGAGAAGGAAAAAATGGATCTCAAGACAGTTCTTGTTGTATGTAATGGCAACATTCATCGCTCCGTCATTGCTGAATTCTGCCTTAATAAAGCCTTAGAAGAGATGAATTTGAGCAAAAGATTAATTGCTATTTCTCGCGGTCTTCAGGGCACATTAGGGACCGCTTTACCTAGGGGTAGAAATCTTTGCGATTATCCTCTTGAATGGTCACTTAGTAGTCCGGTGTTAGACGAAATAGGAATAGATATTTCTAGTCATTGCGTAACATTGATAGATATTTCTGTCGTAGAAAAGGCATCTCTGATTCTTGCCATGGACCGTGCCGTTTTAGTTGGTAAATCGAACAGTCTTTTTAGACAATTCAGTAAATACAGTTACAAAATGCGTCTCTTTAGAGAGCTTGAGGGAAGACCAGAAGACGTGCCAGATTGTTTTGGCTCATCTGATGCTACATTACATCGTCACGTTATCAGGTTGATCAGTACCATATCAAAAGGTCGGATAGACGCCTTAATTGCTTATACAGGACTCTTTGAGGGCTTTAGGTAAAGGAGGGAAAAGAAATGAACGACATCAAGCATTTTGCGAAGGATCACGGCTCGCCGAATATTCCATTAAACTTTGAGGAAGCGTATTGGTTGGGTGAGTATATGTTGCGTGGTTGTCATGGAGATTGCTTGGCTCAAATCCAAAGCATTGCGATGTGTTCATTGCTTCACACAAAAGCCACTTATTTGTGGGAACGAAACGAAAGTAAAGAAAAAATCCACGGACACAGATTGCCAGAAAACGCTGCAGAGCAGATAGCTGGTGTTTGTGCCGCGGTTTTTGAGCATGATATTGCCAAATCCGAATTTGGTTTTGTGAGGCCGAATGTTCCTTATGCGATGGATAACTGCGGAATGGGAGGCGACTTAATTGTAACCGCCAACGTTTCAACAATTGCCGCATTTATTGCGGCAGTGGCAGGAATACCAATGTGTAAACATGGTTCTCCTGCTAATGCAGACAAGGGTCGGCACGGAAGCTCTGACTTTATTGAGCTGTGCGGCATAGACAATTTTGCCTCAAAGAGAGATATTGAAACTTGCGTAGAAGAATTAGGGTTCGGATATACTGAAGCCCTAGATACGCGTTATAAAGTGATTCACCTTCAAACACATCAAGTCGCTAAGTTGCCCCATATGAATGATATTATCGGTCCGATAACAAACCCTCTTGATCCGAGGATTTTGAGGCGCCGAGTATTAGGAGTGAATCATTTAATTCCACCGGTCGTGGTTGCGCAGGCGTATAAGATTCTTAATCAAAAGGGCGTTACCTTTTTGGAGCATGGATTGTTTATTCGAGGCTTCGGAGATAATGGTGAAGACAGCGGGATGGATGAACTTTCTGTTTGCGAAGGTGGAACTCAAGTCGCAGAACTGAAGAACGGTGAGATAAGTGAATACTGGTTGCGGGCCGAAGATTTCGGTCTAGAACCTGTGCCGCAAGAAAGTATTTCACCGCCGGAAGGAATGAGCAAAGGAGAATTCTCGCTGGCTATTTTAAAGGGAGAAATTTCTGGAGCTCCGGCTCAAATGATTGCGGCGAACGCTGCTATTCTTTTCTGGCTAGCGGAGAAATCCGAAGATTTAAAGGTTTGCTATCAGCAAGCGGAGGAAATCTTGGAGAGTGGTGCAGCTTTCCGAAGGATGCTTGAGGTCAAAAGGGCATTGCCTAAATATGCTTAGGCGATAAAAGGGGCTCGCTTCGAGCGAGCCCCCTACTACTTATAAAGGAGACGCGAAATGAACGGCCTAGAAGGATTTTTTAAGAGTAACGATTTGGCAGTTTGCGTTAAAGATTGGTTTATTTGGGTTACCGAGGAACCAAAAGCTCTATTTGAAAAACAAGAGAATTTCTGGATAATTGAATTAGTGAGGTGTGTGGCTGCGGATAGCTTCGGCGTAGAAATTGAACAAAAGTCTTTTGAGGGTATTCGGGATCACTTGGCAAATGCAGATCTTGTTTCTGTAGCATATGGCCATGGAGAGATTTACGGATTTGCATCCGTGAGGATCCTATCTGATTTTGATATATTCTTTTTGCACGGAGTTGCTATTGCTAAAAAGTTTCAATCAAGAGGCGTTGGACTTAAGTTAATAAGCGCGCTACTAAATAGAAGAAGATTGGGGAAAATAGCCCTTACTACTCAAAACCCAGCAATGTTTTGTTTAACTAGAAAGATGACAAGTATAGTTTATCCTTCTCCGGAAGACAAAATTGTGCCTCTAGTAGTTCGGCCCATCGGGATTTCTCTTATGAAAAACCGACGAGGAGTGTTCGTCCAAAATACGTTTATTCAAGAAGGACTGTATAGCCAATGTTTGTACCCCGTAATCCCTGAATCAAATGATGACGAAGTGAATAGCTGGTTTAGAGAGTCGTTGAAAATTGAAAACGGAATAACTCGTAATGGTTTCCTGTTTATTGGAGAATTTAAGGAAATGTAGACAAAGGGAAGGCTCGTTTAAAATGAGTCTTCCCTCTCTTAATAGCTATGCTATTTGATATATTAAAAATCTTATTTAAATATAATACAGAAAACACAACTGAAAGCATAAATTCAGAGATTTTTTTATGTTTAAAAGAAATTTCATCTTTTCTGAAAAGAAAGGGAATTAATAATTATCTACAGGAGTACGAAGTTAAATTATCTAACGGTGCAAAAATAAAACGCGCCAATTTATTAGCTTATGACCGAAAAACAAAAGGCCCTTTTATTTTATTTCAAGGACATATTGATACAATTCCGGCCCTACATCATTCTGTAAAAATAAATTCCAAGATTGTTCAAGGCAGAGGAGCTGTAGATATGAAGGGAAGTTTAACTGGCATGATAGATGCTTTTGTTTCGCTTCATAAGAATCGGGGCGCCTTAAAATATTCGCCAGCGCTTTTAATAACAGGTGATGAAGAGGCAAATTCATTCGTTGGCATCAAAAATTTTTTAGAACAAAATAAGGATTTCCCTATTTTATTTTCAATCTGCGGAGAGCCAAGCAATTTTGAAGTGCATACTTTGCTGCGCGGAGTAATGGGATATGTTTTAGAGAAAAAAGGAAAAGAAGGCCATAGCGCGTATCCAGCTGGAAAACTTTTAATTGAAGAGATGATCCCAGTTTTGAATTCTGTTAATGATTTTTTAAAAGAAAGCAGAAAGATTAAAGATAAAGATTTTGGACACACAATAGGTGCTTTGACTACCATAATCTCCGGCACTAAGGATAACCAACTGCCGGGTAGTTTCCGAGCCTCTTTTAACTTGAGAACAGTAAAATCAAAAAAGGCATACGACAAAATCTTCAAGAGGACTATAGTACCAAAACTAGATAAGAGTATTAAATTAAAGTCTTTTGGCTTTAATCCTTTAATGGTAAAAATACCAGAAGAGCTAAAAATTGCCATTAAAAATTCGTTTGCGGAAGTTGGCATTAATTATAGAGAATCTTCGGCAATATTTTTTACAGAAGCAAGTCTGATGAATAATAAAGGAATTCCTGCTTTCGTATGCGGTCCGGGCAATCCAAGGCTAGCTCATGTTGCGTCCGATAAAGAAGTCATAAAAATAAAGGACATAGAAAAATATTCAAAATTATTAAAGACAACTGTTATAAATATTAATAAAGCGATATGATTAGCGTTTATTCTTCGTTTAGTAAAGATAAAATAATGGATGAAGGCGGGAAAATTATGTCTGTAAGAAAAGGCGGGCCCGCCTATTTTATAGAAAGAATATTTAAAAAATACCGGTTTTCCTATTTGTTGAAAACTGAAAAGGCCATCGAAGTTGAAATAAAATTATCTCCAAAAGGAGAAATGGGAAGAGTAAAAAATAAATTAAAGACAAAAAGAATTAGAGTAAGAAACACAAGAAAACCAGTTTTAATTTCGACAATTGGCAAAGAGTGGATGTTAAAGAACAATATTCCAGAGGACGCGAAAGTTTTTCTAGATATCCAAGGCTATGTTAGAGATCTGAGGCGTTTCGGCAAAAAAACTTCCTTTAATGCACCATTTCTGTCAGAAATTTTCTGTATAAAAGGAACAAAAAAGGAAATTAGTTATCTTCCGAAGAATATAATAGAAAAACAGAAAGATAAATGTTTAATTATTACAAAAGGAAGCGAGGGCGCTTTCGTGTATTATGAGGGTAAGAAGTTTTTGTTTAAACCTAAAACAAAGGTTATTCAAAAAATGGCTATCGGCGCGGGAGATGTTTTTTTTGCCAGTTTCGTTTTAAACTTTATCAAAAGCAATGGTAATATAATAAAAAGCGGTAGAGCGGCTAGCAAAGAGGTTGTTGAGTTTCTCAAAGGGTAGTTGGATTATACTTTGATAGTTCCGATTGCAATAAAGATTTTTTCATTAGTCTTTATAAGAAATCCTTGTCTTATGAGGAATAGAAAAATGATAATTTTTGATCTGGACGGAACCCTGTATGGTTTCAAAGGAGGGTCTTTTAAGCAATCAGGCGTTTATAAAAAGGTATTACTTAATACAGAAGAATATATTGTCGATAAGTTGCAAAAAAACAAAATAGAGGCGAAATCAATACTCAAAGAGATATTGAATGAGTATGGAGAAAAAATCAGCATTGGGTTGGAAGAAAAATTTAAAATTGACCGATACGATTATTTCAATACAGCTTGGGATATCGAGGCAAAAAGATATATTAGACACGATCCACGATTACGGAGAATTCTTGTTAAACTAAAAAAAGATTTTGACCTTATTGTTATTTCCGACGCGCCCATGATATGGATAAAACGTGTTTTAAGAGAGTTAAAAATTGAAAATCTTTTCAAAAAAATATTTTCTGGCGAAGGAAATATCCGCAAAGAGTTTGGTAATGCATTTGAAGAAATTGTTAAGGTTCTAAAAATAGAACCACAGTTCTGTATTGTTTTCGGAGATCAAGAAGAAACCGATATTATCCCAGCTAAAAAAGTTGGGATGAGAACAGTGTTGGTAAATAAAAAGACCAAATCTTCTATTGCAGATTATACTATTAAAAGTATTCAGGAAATTGAAAAAGCAATAAAATACTTAAATTTTTAGGATAAGATATGCAATACAAAATTTCAAAAATTTTCGATAAAAAGAATAAAAAAATTATAATTGGTGTAATTCATTTTCCGCCGCTTTTGGGGTATCGAGAGTTTCCCGGTTTTGAAGTTTGTTTAGACAACGCGATAGAAGATCTTCAAGCTTTTGAAAAAGGAGGGGTAGATGCGGTAATTATAGAAAATAACTATGACATTCCCCATAAAATAAAAGTTGGACCTGAAACCGTTGCCGCTATGACTTTTCTAGGAAAAGAAATTGCTAAAAACACGAAATTACCCTTAGGAGTTAGTGTTTTATGGAATGACTTTGAAGCAGCATTAGCAATAGCAAAAGTTATTGGTGCAAAATTCATTAGAGTGCCGGCATTTGTAGATAGGGTAAAAACCGATTATGGCATTGCCGAAGGTAATGCCAAAGAAGTTTTAGTTTTTAGAAAAAAAATAAGCGCCGAAAACATTGCTTTATTTACCGACATTCAAGTTAAACACGCCAAGCTTTTAAAGAAAAGGCCGATTGAGGAATCTGCTTTGGAAGCCATTAAATTAGGCTCCGATGGTTTAATTATTACCGGGAAGTGGACTGGACAAGCGCCAGAGATAGAAAAATTAGAGGCAGTTAGAAAGGCCGTTGGGGATTTTCCTATTTTTGTTGGAAGCGGTGCGGATAAAGATAATTTAAAGAGTTTGTTTAAATATGCCAACGGGGCAATAGTAAGTACATCGTTAAAAAGAGGTAGCGCAAAAAAAAGTGAAGTTAATGTTAAGAACTGGAAGCAAAGAATCAATAAATTTAGAGTTAAGGAAATTGTTAGAGTAAGCAGGGTCTAATTAACGAGAACATTATCTAGAAAGCTCTTTTAAAAAACGGAGGTGCAAGATGTTGTCTGTCAACCGGAAGCGTCTAGTTGATCGGTTTATCGCATTGGCTAAAATCAAAAGTCCTTCTGGTCAAGAGGAAGAATTGGCGAATTATTTGATAGAAGAGTTACGATTATTGGGACTTTCTGTTCAGAGAGATAACTATGGAAACGTCATTGCAAAACTTAGCGGAGGCGGAGAGCCTTTGATTCTCTGCGCTCATATGGATACAGTTCCAATCGGTGGTGGAGAGGATATCAATCCAACAATCGACGGAGATTTTTTAAGAAGCGACGGCACGACTATTCTTGGGGCTGATAATAAAGATTATATCGCTGCGATCTTAGAGACGATTGCCTTAATTGTTGAGGGGACGTTACCGCACCGTTCGCTGGAACTTGTTTTCACGAAAGAGGAAGAAGCTATTTCCAAGGGGGCAAAGAATTTAGATTTTTCTTTACTCGAGGGGAAAGAATGTTTAATTTCTGATAGTTCGGATCCTTTCGGTGTAATTACCTTGAGTGCTCCTTCTTGCGCAAGATTTGAAATCACAATTAGAGGGAAGAGATCTCACGTTAAGAATCCGGAAAAAGGGATTAATGCAATAAGAGCTGCGGCATTGATTATTTCTAGGATTCCCTTGGGAAGAGTAGATGATTTTACAACTACAAATATCGGTTTCGTTGTTGGCGGGATAGAAGGAGTTATAGATAAGCTTGGATTGGCTGAAGTTGCTCGTCAGTCGTGTAATAATGTTCCGGATTTTGTTAAAATTTACGGCGAAGCCAGAGGGCCTCGAAAAGATAGTTTTGAAGATGCAATTTCAAATATAGCGCAAGTTTGTAGGGTTGTAGAAAATGAAACACTAGCCCGTGTAGAGTTTAATTCTACGAGATTAGCCGACGGTTATTTTCACGCTCAGGGAGACGACTTGATTCAGCGGACAATCGGCATTTTGAGAGAACAGCTAGTGGAGCCTGTTTTTATCCATTCTGTTGGCGGTAGCGACGCTAATATCTTCAACGCACGCGGGATAAAGACTGTAGTAATCAGCTCAGCCCATCGTAATAACCATGAACTTACAGAATATCTAATAGTCGACGACTTGGTTAAATTAACTGATTTTTTAATTAATTTTGTAGGCAAGCTTTAAATAGCATGCACTACAATTTGTAGCTCTGTGTGAGGATAATGCAAAGGAAGGTTATAGAATAGGTCGACAGAAATCCGACGGGGAGGAGTTAAGCACATGCGTAGAGTGATTTTCCTTCGGACTGCACCGTATCTTTATCAGCTTCCAGGCGAATCGTTGTACGAAAGTCTTGATCAAATTGGTCTGCAAGAGGCTCAGCCGAATATTTTAAAACCGAGTCCAGAGACAAGAGAGACGATAGGCTTGATTTCGCGTAGAGTCCGGTCAAAGAGAGTCTTATGCTCAAGATTAGCTCGTTCTCAAGAAACAGCAAGACTGTTTTCGGCAGATATAATAATCGCGTCCGAATTAGACGAAATCAAATTTTCCATGAAGGATTTTTCCAAACCAGACGACTTGCCCGGTGACGACTTGGATCCGGAAAGGATAAACAAAATAAGATACAATTTTTCTCGGGCATTGATTTGCGATCAGTTGAACGAAAGCAGAGAACATATTATAGAAAGAATGCTACGCTTTAAGGATTTAATTGAGCGAAATGTTGCATCCGAAACCATTCTTTGTTTCAGCCATGGTTTCATCATGAAACTCTACGAGAATTTCTTTCGGCTGAACTGCCAGATTAGTGATTTCGAAGCAGTTGTGTCTTTGTATGACTGGAAAAAACCACCGTTTAAATTCTTAGATGGTTTTGTAGTTCTTTGGCAAAGCGGTAGGTTTAGGGTAATTGATAAATGGATTAGTTAGCACAAAATGACCGTACCCCCTTCACCCTTCAAGTGGAGAGATGGGGATACCCAGGCGGCTATCATTAGGATAGCCGCTTTTTCTTTTGACGCAAAAAATTGTAAGATGATAGAATAAAGCATGAGGATTGAGAAAGATAAAAGTCTTTTAGAGTATTTCTACAAGCTAACGCTGGTTCGCGAAATGAAAATGAAGATGAACGAGTTAAGGCAAAAGGTTGAGGAATTGGAGGAAAAATTAAAAAGGAAAGGGACCAAGAATAATAATGGAGGAAGTTTAGATAACAAATGAACCAGATTCAAAGAATAAAAGGATACTCGGAATAATATTTTGGCGGCAGAGAGAAATTAAGATTAATGGGGGATGCGCCCCATTTTTTATTTTTAAACAATGAATAGGGGTAGGGCCTTGACAGTTTTCTATGTTAGGACTACAATTGTAGTATATAAGACTTAACCTATGGATATACTTAAAATATTAAATTCAAAGACCAGAGAAAAAATTTTAAGACTTTTCTTTTCTGATACGGGAAAGAAGTACTATCTAAGAGAATTGGAAAAGATTCTCTCTTATTCGGTTGCTAATATTCGCCGAGAATTAATATCCTTAGAAAAAACAGGACTATTTAGGAGAGAAAAGGTGGCAAACTTAGTTTACTATTCTTTAAATCAGAATTCCCCCTTTTTTGAAGGCATTGAAGTTATTCTTCGGGCAAGTTTGAGCATTGACTCTAAGAAAGTTAAAAAAGAATTAGGAAGTAAACTCAATAAAGAAGATTTTGTAGCTATTAAAAAAGAGGATTTAGATTCGTTAATTTACAGGATTGGAGAGCTGGAGAATATTGTAAAGGGTATTTCAAAAAATATTCCAAAATTAGACATCGTCGATTATGTGGCAAAGAAGGCCGAAGAAAAAGATAAAGTTATGATTCGGAAGGCTAAATAAAAGTTCTGCTTTTTTGAACAGAAAACATTTATTAATCTGTTTAAAGAGCGAGAAAAGTAGATAAATTTTTACCTATTTTTTCCGCTCTTTAATGAGATCGTGTAAAGTCCATTTTGTATTCAATCGTGAATACAAATACTAGACTTCAATAGTTCCTTAAAAGGAGTGAAATATGGAGTGATGATCGCGCAATCCGTTCTGGCTCGTGATTCAGACACGAAGGAGAAGTTCAGATGAAGGGCATGAGGATGATGTTCCTGGTGTTGGCTCTCGTTTTGGTGGCAAGCCTGGTGGTAGGACTTTTCACTCCGGCAAAAGTGGAGGCGTCCGCAACCAGAATCGATGTGATCTACCGGGGGCAAGAAAGAGGATGGTTTTTAAGCCCCGGAGATACCCTCGTGGTTTTTTACTATCCTGATGGTCGTCCAAGCACGGTTGAGTGGAAGCAACCCTTCTTGTCATACTTGCTGAATGGACGGCCATTCGTGGTCGGCTCGATCTATTGGTCCCGCTATACAGTCTACTCGGGGGCTACTCTCATTGCCTGGATGCATCTATACAACGGAAGCGTTGACGGTTTATCCCAACACTTCTCCCTGCCGTATGGTGGCGGCGTGTATAAGTTCGTAATCCAGGCGCCCGACAAGAGTGCTCAGGTGACTGTCAAGGTCTATTGAGCGATGCTCAAGAAGACTAATGGCCAAGCGTCTTTGATGCTTGACCATTTTTAATTTCTTGCTGTTTCCTTTATCTTTTTAATTAGAAAAATTATTAAACAGCTCCATAGATAGCAATAAACTAAATAGAACAAAAGTAAAACAATAGATACGAAATTATATAGAGAAGTTCCAGAATATTTATTCTCCAAATCGATTAAGAAATTGCTGATAGACAGGAGTTTAATCAGGAAATTTATGGGGTACAAAAAAATAAAAAATGCTTCTGATATATAATATATTCCCCATGTAATTTTTCCCGAGTTTGGATTGACGGCGCCTCTACTTATAATAAATCCTATTAAAGGCAAAATCACTATTATAAGAGCAAGGGCAATTTTTATAAATGTAAATTTTAAAAATTGTTTCATATTACTATTAGCAATCCACTTAAAACTAAAAAGCGTCAGAAATACTAAAATTTAACTAACTGATTTTTTAAGAATTTGGATGGCCGATCTTACTTGATTTTATCCGTAGATTAATTATTAGTCAATTGTTTGCATAGAATGTACAGCATTTATTAAGGGGTTCATTTTAGGTCTAAAATGGTGTAGAATGGGGTAAAAATAAAATTATGACGCAAATAAAAGTAAACGCAGTAATAAGAAACGGCGATAAGATATTAGTTGTTAAAAGAAATAAAGAGGATGGTGGATTTTGGCAAACCATTACTGGTACTGTTGCTGAAGGTGAAAATCTTTTGGATACTGTAAAAAGAGAGGTTATAGAAGAAACAGGGTTGGAACTTGCAGAAATAAAGGAAAAACCGGTATATTATTTTACTTGGGAAAAAGGAAATGACGACGTAGTGGAGGTTGTTTACTCCTGTAAAGCAGAGAAAAACAACGTTATCTTAAGCCCAGAACACACTGAATATAAGTGGGTTTCTTTTGAAGAATCGTTAAATATTGTTGGAAAAGAAAACAACAAGCAAGCAATTTTAAATGCTTTTAGTAAATAATTTAAAAAAAGAAAAGTTATAAGAATTAAAATCCCGATTGCTGACGGGTTTTTGTTTTTGGGCGAAAAGAGGTAAAATTATAGAAGAGAAATTAACCTTGGGTAGAGAGGCAACAATGAACGAGCTAAGGCAAAAAGTTAAGGAATTGGAGGAGAAATTAGAAGAAAAAGAGTAAAAAATAGAGTTGACCCCATTTTCTTACAAAAGATTGAAAAACGTCCGGTTTTTTGGTAAGGTGTCTCTAGTCAGAAAAGAAGGGAGGAAACCGTGAGAATTCTAGTTCTTTACAATATCGCAAGAGATCTAAAGAAGGGAGTAGAGTCAGATCTTATCTGCGAGCAAGAGATTTCTATTATTGTGCCGCTTGTTGCCGAACTTCTTAGGCTTAGAGGATTTAAAGTAGATACGTTGGAGACTACTTTTAATCTTTGGGAAGAACTCAAACGAATGAAATGCCATTTTGATATTGTATTAAATATGGCGGAAGCTTTTGGGGGCGGTAATAGCAATGAAACATTAGTTCCGGCCATGTTGGAGGCTCTTCAAATACCATTTACTGGAGCATCGTCTTATAATATGCAGCTGACTCTTGATAAAGAGAAGAGTAAATTAGTTGCAATGGGATACGGCATTCTTGTGCCACCTTATCAGATATTTCGCCGAGTAGACGATTCTTTGTCTCCATATTTAAGTTTCCCTTTGATCGTAAAACCAATTCGAGAGGAAGGAAGCATAGGTATTTATCAAGATAGCGTTGTTAAAAATGAAGATGAATTGAGAAGAAAGGTTCAAGATACTATTTCGAGGTATAAGCAACCGGCACTAGTTGAGCAGTTCATTGTCGGTCGAGAGATTTCAGTTGGTGTAATCGGTAATTACGGTGATTTGCACGTTTTTCCACCGCTCGAGTTTTTATTCGAAGGAACAAATTCAGATTTAGAGAAAATTCGTTCTTACGAGTATAAATGGGGTGGCAAAAAAGAGCAGATGGTAAGGGCAGATTTATCGAATGCAATTGTTGAGGTCTTAATAAGAAATTCAGAAGTGGTTTTTATCGCAACTGAATGTCGCGATTATGCTAGATTTGATTATCGTTTGGCAGAAGATGGAAAAACATACTTACTTGAGACCAATTATAATCCGGGGATTGGTCCGAATACCCACGGTTTAAACAATACGCTTACTATGATGGCGAGTTTTGATGGGTATACCTTCGAAGATCTTGTTGAGCGAATTGTGCGAATTGCTATCCAGCGAGAAGGTTTGCAATATCACTAAGGGCGTTTACAATAAAATAAACGCCCTTTATTTATGAACGATAATAAAAAAAAGACAATTATTTTTGCTAATACTGCCGAAGCTTTTAAAGAACAGCTTATGGGTTCTGCTTCTAAACAAGAGGGACAAGCTAGAATTCGACATGAATTAGTGCTTTCTCAAAGAAGCTTTTTTTGGGAGGATGATAATAAAATAATTATAACGCCCTCTGAGATTCCTGTTCCACTGTTCAAGTGGAATAAGGATAAATTAGGATTAGGAGATGTTGAAAATTATTTTTTAAAAGAAACAAATATTGACTTATCTAGCGCAGTCATTAAGGATCAAGATTTGTGGCTTAAGCTTGTTGGATTAGCAAAGAAAAATTATGATTTAAGATTGTCTCCTTATGCGATAACACCAGCCTTTATGTATCTTGCTAAAAAGTTAGAAAATGAAGGAGTAAAATTCAGAATAGATGAGGAGCCAAAGAAATTAGAAGTCGTAAATTACTTGGATTCGAAGGCAGGTTTTAGGGAGGTTGTTGGCAGTTTGTCTAAAGATTATTCTTTCGTAAAAATTCCTGAAGGATTTGTTTGCTCTAATTTTTCGGAGGCGGTTAGTAAGGCGATATGGTTTTTTCATAAAAATAAATCATGCGTAATCAAAGCAAACACGGGGGAGTCAGGGTGGGGCGTTATGATACTAAAAGTTGACAAGTTTGACAATGAAACAGAATTTTCTAAATATATCGAGAAAAATTTTATTAAGGATAACATTTGGGAAAATGGTTTGCTTATTGTGGAGGAATATATCTATCCAGACATTAGGGTTTCCGGTGGCTCTCCTTCTTCAGAGATGTTTATTTCGAATTCAAGGACAAAAATTACTTATTCTTGTGAGCAAGTAGTTGGTGCCAATGGTGAGTTCTTGGGAGTCGGCGTTGGGAGAGAAGCTGTCCCTGTTTCGTTAAGGAATAGACTAGAAAGTATAACAGATATTATCGGACAAAAGTATCAAGCATTAGGCTACCGAGGTTTTTTCGATGTTGATTTCGTGATTTCATCGGCAGGTATTCCTTATGCTGTCGAAACCAATACCAGAAGGACCGGAGGAACTCACGTATACGATCTAGGGAGAAGAGTTTTTGGCAATGATTTATCCTCTTGGGGATATCTTTTATCTAGTGATTCTTTTGTTTATGGTAAGATTCCGATGAAAGCAGATAAGATTTTAGAAAAAGCAAAGAGTATGCTTTTTCCTATTAAATCGAAGAATAAAGGTTTATTTATAACGTTAATAAACGAAATTGATCCTATTTTAGGTTATATCGTTATTGGTAGTCGCAAGAAGGAAGTCATTAATTTGCAAGGGCAATTTAAAAAAATTTGGGGAGTAAGTTAAAATATATTTTATATGAAAAGTGAACTTAAAGTATTGCCAGTAAAACCGTTTCAAGAGACATTATGTAGAGGATATTGTGGTCCAGCTTCTTTAAAAATGGTTTTTGAGTATTACGGAGTGCGAAAGAGTGAAAAAGAATTGGCGGAAATATTAAAATGTGAAACTAAACGCGGTACAAATGATAGATCGATAAAAGAGGTTGCGGAAAATTTAGGATTCAACGTTGAGATAAAGAATAACGCTTCTTTTGGGGATGTTCAGGTATGGTTGGATAAAAAAGTTCCAGTAATCGTAGACTGGTTTAGCAGGGGCAGGCATGATTACCCTGAAGATAACGTTGCAGACGGCCATTATTCTGTAGTGGTTGGATTAGATGACGAATTTATATTTTTACAGGATCCAGAAGTTGGAAGAATGAGAAAGATCAAGAGAGATGATTTTTTTAGTGTTTGGTTTGATTTTTCGGCTGACTACATTGAAAAGTGCGAGGATTTGATACTTAGGCAGTTAATTGCGATATATAGATAAGTATTGATGGTTGAAAGAATAGTAAGAGATTGGTTAGCTCCAACTTCTTTTTATTTTGGATCTAAGATGGTGTAATATGATAGAAGATAAGTCAATTTTGGCTGCTAGGCGAAAATGACAGAATTAAGACAGAAAATTCAGGATTTGGAGGGGAAGCTGAGAAAACAAGGGACAAAACAAGAAGAAAAATAGAGTTGACACTATTTTTCCCATTTTCCCCCAGATTGGAATTAAAAAAAATTAAAAAGCACTTAGCTGGAGCCGTGCCTTTAGAGAATTCTTTTGGGGATGATTTTATTTCTTACAAATCTTCTTCTGTTTTTAGTTTAATCCTATTTTGCTTTAATAAAGCAGTCGTTACTCCATCTCCTCGGATTATCTTGTCTAAAAAATTTCCTTCTTTATCAAAAACTGCTTTATAAATTTGGCCAAAACCACAAGAAGGGCTTCTCTGTTTTAAAATTGCCTCTTTTATCTTTAATTTTTTGGCAATCTTTAAAACTTCATACGCTCCTTTCAAAAACCCTTTAGTGACTTCTTTTTTATTCTCAGTAATCACTATTGCTTTTCCCTTTAACACATCATTTCCGTCGCCACCTTTAATTCGAGCTCTTTCTCTGGGCGTAGGAAGACCGCCTAATTGTTCAGGACAAATCGGAATTAAATTGCCCTTCTTAAATTCTTCTATCAATTCCTTTGGCGCCTTATCTAAATTGTTCTTCCCGTCATATTTACAATTTATCCCTAATAAACAAGCGCTACAGAGTTTCATTTCTTTATAAATTTTTATAATTTAAAATTTCTCGTAAATTTCTTTGTTTTAATATAGCTTCTACAACTTCCTTTAAACTTTCTTTTTTAGAATCAAACCCGAAAAAGAAACCAGCTTCTTTTACCATTGGAAAATCGATAGGTGAAACCAAATCACCAATTACTACTACTTGATCTTTTCTAAGACCGAGAGTTTTTATCTTTTTTCTTAAAAGATTAACCTTCGCATATCTATCAACCATCTTTTTTACATCTCCAGTACTCTTCCCTTTTTTGAATTCAAACCAAGAGCCTTCTGCAAAATCCAATGGGAATATTTTCAATAAGGGATTAGTAATGAATTGAGGGTTTACAGTAAAAATTCCAAGCAAATGACCTCTTTTTTTTAATTCTATTAAAACTTCTCTTGCTTCGCTTCTGAAGGTTTCTTTGTGATACTTAAAAGCTATTTTTTCCAAAAACTTTTTTGAATATCCTCGATACAATTCAGCTAACATTTTCACGCCCTGAGGCCATGACCTAATTTTTTTTATTTTCTGGTATTCTCTATCTATTTCTTTAACTGACCTTTCTTTCCCCAAAATTACCAATATGTCTTTGAGCCATTCCATTTCTTCATCTGACAGAATATTTTCTTCGCCAAATATTATTAGTTTTTTCTCCATAACCTTCTATAAAAATGGTAACGAATTTTTGATTTGTGTCAATCAAAAATTTTTAGTGGGACTAAAACTCGACATTAGTCCGAAAAAAATATTTCCGAACTGCACCCTAAATTTGCAACAGTTTAGAGCCAGTTCTTAGTATAAATTAGTTGTGAGTTTTTAATTAAGTTTTTAATGAATTCATCAGGACCCTGACCGTTTAATTTTGAATGAATGCGATCTTGATTTTTCACCCCCGGTTCATTTTATTTCATCTCTTTTTTAGTCTATCCGTTCCGATCGAGACGCATTTTCTTAACGGGATAGCCAATTTGTCTACCAAATTTTTGATAAACAAACGGGCTACCCCGTATTTTTATTACCTTTTTAAGGAACTATCAAGGGT
>Ga0210019_1001981_pt1 | contig 20696 bp, 20 predicted proteins | sample CryGeyCG2114_020_2_FD_183969 | JGI IMG/M metagenome (GOLD analysis project Ga0210019, IMG submission 183969) | Groundwater microbial communities from aquifer - Crystal Geyser CG11_big_fil_rev_8/21/14_0.20 (SPAdes) (version 2) | ecosystem: Environmental > Aquatic > Deep subsurface > Groundwater ...
CTATAAATGGCAAGATATACAAAATATTAAAGGACAGAAGCGTGGAGCAATATGATACTGTTAAGAAAATAAAAAAAATTATAGGAAAACTGAATAAAGATAATACATTTTTATGGGAAGGATGTTTATATGGAAGCTATCGGACAGTTTATGATGCGACATGGACTCCTCTTGGACGCTGGAAGCGCATAAAATTATTATGGGGCGGTCTGCGGAGAATAAGACAAATGGAAAAAGCAACCAGACTGAGAGAAAAAGAACTGCAAATTAAAATAAAACAATTAAATATTTTAAAAAAAGAATTGAGTATAAAAGAACTTGATTTAGAAAAAATAAATAGACAGCTTGAAGAAAATAATAAAATACTGCGAGGAGATGTTTATAGAAAGAAGAAAGAATTATATGATTATTATAAACGACTAAAAGAAGAACATACAAAATCTTTGGCTATGGAAAAAACGATGGTTGCTATAAAGCAAAAGATTTTTGCATTAAAAAATTAATAATTTAAATTATATGAGCGCAGATTTACTTGAAGGATTAAAAAAAGAAATGAACCCATTTGTTAATAAGTATACCTTAAATAAAGTTTTGGAATTGCAAAAAAAAATAACCCGCTTGAACGCTATAACAGAAACAGAAGAAAAGGTTACCATAAAATTAAAATCAATAGTTCAGAAAATTAAAGAAAATAACGAAAGGCTTGTTAAGAAAAAGAATGAATTGGAAAATATAAAATCTGAAACCGGAGAAAAGATAAAAACAGAGATTAAAACTATGGAGCGTTTCAGAAAATTAATGGTTGGAAGAGAAAAAAAATTAGCTGATCTTAATACTGAATTAGCAAGACTTCAAAATACAGCAAAATAGTTTATTATAAAAAAATAAAATTAAAAATCCTGCAAATGCAGGATTTTTAAGTCCGCCCAGCAGGATTTGAACCTGCGACCGTTTGCTTAAGAGGCAACTGCTCTACCGGCTGAGCTATGGGCGGATATGCTCCCGGAGGGATTCGAACCCCCAATAACTGGTCCGAAGCCAGTCGTGATATCCATTTCACTACGAGAGCGTGATTATAATCTATATTATAGCCTATTTTAGTAAAAAAATCAAGAGGCATAATTTAAGTAAAATTAGCAATTTTTTAATTTTTATAAGAGAAACTTGACAAAACCGCTAAAATATGCTAATATATAGCAACCCTTAGATCTTTGACAACAACCAAAAACCGTTCCACAAAATGGAACAAAAAAAGGAGAAACAATGAGAAAGATTCTACCTTTTTTGGTTATTTTTCTTTTTACCTTTACCGCTTATGGAGAAGAGGGCTTTGGCGCAGCAGAAAGAGATAGATGCAAACCGACTCCAGAACAAAGATGTCTTTCACGAGGCGGAAAATGGGAAAACGGTCTTTGTATGAAAACGAAGTTGCAGGTCAAGTATCGCCGTCGTCGGCAAGTGAAGCCAAGAGTTTCCAATGAGCTTCGTTGTTTTCGGCGCGGAGGCGAATGGCGCGATGAAATGTGTCATGCGCGAGAAAAGCCACCGGTGTTAAAGCCGGAGACAAGAGTCGTCAGGATTCCGGCAAAATCGGTGCCAGTAGCTAGCCCCGTTGTTAATGTCAACCAGCAGGTTGGCGTTCAGCATGAAACAGAAAAAAAAGAGTCTGTCAAAACTCCTCCACTTTCTTCAAAAAAAGAAGAGCCTAAAAAGTGGTGGTGGATTGGCCCGGGTGCTTTTACCCTGGGGCTTTATATGTCCGATAAAAAGGAGTTCTTAACAGGCGTGGAAGGCAAATTGACTTTTGCTTTGAATGACCGTTTCCGTGTAAACGGACTTACGGGGTATTCTTTTTGGCAAGAGTCGAACGTTCTCTTGGGTGTTGGCTTTGATGTCCGCATCTGGCAGGCGCTTTTCACGACATTTACCTTTGATTCGCTTTGGGGCGGATTTGATGATTTTACCGTCAAACGCCGCACTTGGCTTTTGGGAACTGGGCTAACTTATTGGTTTGGCAATCGCGCCGATATTTCTTTGCGTTTTATTTTTGGAGTAAAGAACGAAGTCGGCACTTGCGACACCTATGATTACTTTGTTGGCGGTTCTGTATTTTCTGTTCACGTCTACTTTTAGAAAGCGAAAGGAACAAACAAATGAAGACACGCATCAGTATCATCCTTCTGGCGATTTGGATGTCTGCTTGTACGATGGCAGCTCCTGATTTGGCAAACTGTGACTCTTGCGTTGATAGCGGTCTAGACAACGGGCTCGTGCCCGACCAGCACGTTACTGATGGCAAGAGCAGAGATTCCACTGACGACTCAAAAGTTGTTTGGCCGGACAATGACAACGACGGCTACAGAGAAAATGTGGATTGCGACGACAACGATCCGGCGAGATATCCCGGAGCCAAAGAAATATGCGATAACAAAGATAATGACTGTGACGGCGAAATCGACAACCGGCTAACGGATGTCGGAGGCGTCTGCGGTTCCGCGATTGGCGAATGCAACCAAGGCATAACGGTTTGCTTTAACGGCAAATTGGAATGCGACGGTCCTACACTAGTACTTCCGAAGAACGAACTTTGTGATGGAAAAGACAATGACTGCGACGGAAAGACTGATGAAGACTGGTCTTTGCTTGGCACGATTTGTGAAGTAGGTCTTGGTGAATGCGCGCAGAGCGGATATTGGCAGTGCAATGGCTCGGCGACTAAACTGACTTGCAGTGCCAGTCCTCTTCAGCCGATAATTGAAGGACCACCAGGTTCTTCAATCTGTTATGATAACAAGGATAATGATTGTGATGGGTTGACTGACTTGCAAGATACTTCGTGTATTGCTTGCGTGTCAGATTCGGAATGCGATGACGGGAATAAGTGCACAAACGATCAATGTTTGGGCGGTATTTGTCAGAATACCGCTTTATCTAACAATACTTCTTGCACCGATGAGCTTTATTGCAACGGTGTCGAGAAATGTATTTCCGGCGTTTGCACTTCCGGCATCAAGGTTTTGTGTGACGACGGCAACGCTTGCACGCAGGACAACTGTGATGAATTAGGAAAAAAGTGCGTTTTTGTCGCTTTGCCATCTTCTGGTAAAGAAGGTTTTCCCGGCGCCACCGAGTGTTTGGACGGCCAGGACAATGACTGTGATGGAAGCATTGACTTGTTGGATTCAGACTGCCAAGGATGCCAAAATGATCTTGAGTGCGACGACAATAACTCGTGCACTTACGACGTTTGCAATTCCAGTAAGGTTTGTGTTAATACGCCGAAGTCGGATGGAACAAGTTGTTCTGACGGACTTTATTGTAATGGCGCAGAAACTTGCCAATCGGGCAGTTGCCAATATGGGACGCAAATTACGTGTAATGATAACAATACCTGTACTGGCGATAAATGCGACGAAGTATTAAAGTCTTGTTCTTTTACCCCTATTCAGGGATGCAAGTCCTGTACGATTGCAAGCGATTGCGATGATGGGAATACTTGCACGGCCGATTCTTGCACCGGCGGAAAATGTTACAATTCCGATAAGCCAAATGGAAGTCTTTGCGATGACGGCCAATGGTGTACCTCGGTTGACCAATGTCAGGACGGATCTTGTCAGGGGACTCTGCGTGACTGTTCAAGTTTTGCAGATTCTTGCAACCAGGCATTCTGCGACGAATCGCTTAATGCTTGCAAGCAAATTCCAAAGGCAAATGGAACAGCCTGCGATGACGTGCTTTATTGCAATGGGCATGAGTCATGTCAGAGTGGCGTTTGTTTGTCTGGGACACTGATTTTCTGCACAAGCACAGATGTATGCAAATTGGCTTCTTGCGATGAATCGCAGGATAAATGTGTTCTTACGCAAAATCCAAACTCAGGCGCTGAGTCTTGGACCATTTCCGGAACCTGTTCCGATGGCAAGGACAATGACTGCGACGGACTTCTGGATTATGCTGACCCAGATTGTCATCAATGCCAATATCATGCCGATTGCAATGATGGAAATTCTTGTACGCAAGATACTTGCAATAGCACAACTTGGAAATGTGAGCACCAGAATCTAACCGGCGCTTGTGATGACGGCAAGTGGTGCACGGTAAATGATTATTGCTCAAACGGTTTGTGTATTTCTGGTTCTTCGCGCGACTGCGGAACAGGATATTCTTGTGACGAGTTGCAAGACCAGTGTCTTTATAAGGAATGCACGACCGGTTCTGATTGCAATGATAACAATACCTGTACTACGGATGCTTGCAATAGCGCGACTTGGAAGTGCGAGCACTTCGCTCTTTCCGGTAACTCTTGTGACGATGGTCTTTATTGCACAATTGGAGACTATTGTGTTTCCGGCACCTGTGTATCAGGTGGCGCACGCAATTGTTCACCCGGTTACTGTGATGAGGCTCAGGACAAGTGTGTGGGTTCTTACACCTATGGCTATGGATGCGCAGACGGCACGCGTGAGGGATTTGTCGTTGCCACCGATTTTCCCAACATCGCGGGTTGTTCTGGCACATGGTCAAATCCGGGATTGCAGAACGCATCCTATCTTTGTGAGTCCGGATGGCACATCTGTCAGGACTACCAAGATGTGGCGCAGAATATGCCATATGGCAAGGACTGTACGCATTGTTGGAACGGTACGGATAAGAGATTTTTTGCAACGCTTCAGCCATCAAGCGGATTCGGTTATTGCAACACTTCCGGAACAAACGACATTTTCGGGTGTGGCAATTTCGGCGATCCTCCGCAGCCTAGTTCTTGCGGGTTGCTGAATTATTTTTCCAGCGAGGATTGTATGGCGATCAAATATCCATATACCGGCGCGCCAGAAACATGGAGATGTGGCGACACCAGCGATTCTTCAAACGAGCTTACGACAGTTGTAAAGTTCCAGGCAATCGGTGGTGGCGTTCTCTGTTGCAAGTTGTAAATAATAGTTCATTTTTCTTAACATAAAAATAACCCCTGTCTAATACGGACAGGGGTTTTATATTTGGTAAAATCAAAATTTAGTTAAATTTTGATTGAAGCATTTTTTCCTCGCAACGCGGACATTCGCTCATGTCTACGTTTTTGATAATTTCAAATATAACACGTTTCACATTGTCTATATTTTTATTGAAAGTTTCGATAATTTCTTGCGCTGATGATTCTTTTATATCTTTTTCATTATGCGACCAAGCGTCATAATCTGTCGCAAGTGAGATATTGGCAATGCTAATTCCAAGTTCATTTGCTAATACAACTTCCGGATAAGCTGTCATGCCGATAACGCCAGCAAAAGTGCTGAATAGTTTACTTTCGGTAATCGTAGAAAATCGCGGACCGTTTATTACGACGATTGTTCCATGTTCTACAACCGGAACGCCAAGTTTTTTGCACGCTTTTATTGCGGTTTGACGCAAGTTCTCACAATATGGATCGACGCTCGTCATATGGCGAACTTCGGGACCTTCAAAAAAAGTGTCAGTTCTCCCACGCGTCCTGTCAAAATAAGAATCACAAATAACAAAAGTTCCCGGCGCGATATCACGATGCAAGCTTCCAACCGCGCAAGGAGAAATTATTTTTGTTACGCCCAGTTCTTTCATTGCCCAAAGATTTGCTCGATATGGAATTTTGTGAGGCGGAATTTTATGACCACGTCCATGACGTGGCAAAAATGCAACTTTACGGTCACAAAATTCACCGACCATAAATTTATCAGAAGGCAAGCCGTATGGAGTGCCAACCTCAATTTCTTTTAAGTTGTCTAAGAGTTCATAAAATCCCGAACCGCCAAAAATTCCTAGCATATTAGTAGTGGACGAGCGTTTTGACGTTGTTTTCCTCCAGTTTGTTTCGACCTTGTAAAAAATCTAACTCTATTAAAAATCCTATTCCTGCTATTTCCCCACCCAATTTTTTTACCATCTTGCACGTTGCTTCCATCGTTCCACCGGTTGCCAGGACATCATCAATAATCAGAACATTTTGCCCGGGTTCTATTGCGTCCTCATGAATTTCTAAGGCATTACTTCCATATTCCAAATCATAGCTTTCACCAATTGATTTGCGTGGGAGCTTGCCGGGTTTTCTAACGATAGCGATTCCTTTCCTTAGTTTGTATGCGACAGGCGCGGCCAATAAAAATCCGCGTGCGTCAATTCCTAATACAATGTCAATTTGTCTATCGGAAAATAATTCTGCAAGTTTATCAATAGCGTATTTAAAGGCCTCGCCATTTCCTAAAAGGGGAGTAATATCTTTAAAAACTACGCCGACTTTAGGATAGTCGGTCACATCTTTTATATATTGAGTTAAATCCATAAATTTATAGTTATTTTATAATGATTTTATATTAACAAACATATTATTAAAATTCAAACTATTGAGTTTCTATTATATTCCTGCTACTATTTATTATATAGTTTATCCTAATTACTAAACGTTAAACGTTGTTTTATGCTATATTCCAAATTATTTCCGAAAGCATTGCGCCAGGCGCCAAAGGACACAGAGTCGGCTAATGCTAAATATTTAACACAAGGCGGATTTGTCCATCAGGAAATGGCTGGAGTTTATTCTTGGCTTCCTTTGGGTTTCCGCGTTTTACAAAAAGTGGAAAATATTATTCGTGAAGAAATAAACGCACTTGGCGCGCAAGAAATTTTGATGTCCGGTTTACAACCAAAAGAAAACTGGTCAATCACTGGTAGGTGGGATGACCTAGATGTCTTGTTTAAATTAAAATCAAAAATCGGCGGAGAAGTTGCTCTGGGTCCAACAGCAGAGGAGATCGTTACCCCTTTAGTAAAGACATATCTAAACTCTTATCAAGATTTTCCAATAGCTTTATATCAGATTCAAAATAAATACCGTGACGAGCTTCGGGCAAAATCTGGAGTACTTCGTGGCCGTGAGTTTGGAATGAAAGATTTGTATAGTTTTCATAAAGACGAAAATGACATGGAAAATTTTTATGAAAAAACCGCTCGTGCTTATGCAAAAATTTTTAAGCGCTGTGGTTTGCAGGCCGTTCGCGTTCGCGCAGGCGGTGGGACTTTTTCAAAATTTTCCGACGAATTTCAGGTTATTACCCCGTCAGGAGAGGATACGATTTTTTATTGTTCAAAATGTAAGATACATTATAATAATGAATTGGTAAAAGTCGGCAAGTGTCCGGAATGTAAGAGTAGCTTAACCAAAGGAGAAAAGGCAATAGAGGTTGGAAATATTTTTCAATTAAAAACAAAATATAGCAAAGCTTTTGATTTTAAATATACTGATAAAAACGGTAAAGAAAAACCAGTTTTAATGGGTTGTTATGGGATTGGCACCACTCGGCTTGTTGGCGCAATAGTTGAAGCAAACCATGATGAGCGTGGAATTTTTTGGCCTCAAGATGTAGCACCGTATAACATTCATTTAATTGCTCTTTTTGGGAAAGATAAAAAAATAAATAAAAAAGTAAAGTCAGCCTCTTTGTTATTTATGAAAAAACAGGAGTCTGATGGTAAGAATGTTTTATTTGATGATCGTGAAGACATATCGGCAGGAGAAAAATTTGCCACTGCAGATTTATTGGGAATACCAGAGCGAATTATTATTTCTGAAAAGACACTGGCAAAAAATAATATAGAGATTAAAAATAGAAAAACAGGTAAAGTAACGATGAAAAAATCATAAGCAACAAGGAGGAGGAAATGAATAAAAAATCACGGCAAAAGATTCGCGCGTATATTGCAAATTTATTTCGGAGTCATCAGGACATTGTGTGGTGTGATTATTGGAGCGAAAAAGAGCAAGACGTTGAGTTAAAGTCAGCTTTGAAAATAGTAAAAAATAGTTATGCGAGAGATCCGGATGTAGTTGGTCATTATTACAATGCTACTCGTAAATTACAAAACAATAAATACGAAACTGTTCTGGAACGCGAGGTATTGGAGGCTTTTCGCGATGTAGCCAGCCGTATTCTTGAAGAGGCTGAGTATAAGGCAATGATAAACCGTCAAATTTAATAGGCGGTTTTTTTAAATTAAAAAGCCACGCGTTAGTCGCGTGAGTTTTATTTAGATTTTGTCAGGCACGAGCGCGTCAAAAGCGTCGAGCCACTCCTCAAATTTTTTCATTAAAGCCAAAAGGTAATCGGATTTGCTTACATCAAGACCTGCATTTTTCAGAAGAATTGCCGGGTAGTCGGAACCACCGGCGCGAAGCAATTTCATATATGCTTCAAGCGCGTTTGGTTCGCCGGATAAGATTTTTTCGCTAAAGAACGTAGCGCAAGAAAGGCCTGTGGCATACTGATAAACATAAAAGTTGTAAAAGAAATGGGGAATAAAAGACCACTCATGGCGGATGACTTCATTTATCATAGTATCTGGGCCGTAATAGCGCTGATTCAGTTTAAAGTATGCCTCTTCCAAATCGTCTGCAGAAAGTTGTTCGCCATTCCACGTTCTTTCATAAAGCATTGCTTCAAATTCCGCAAACATTACCTGCCTGAAAAATGTTGTTCGGACACTCTCTAACTGGTTATTAATTATGTAGGAGCGTAATGTGTCGTTGGCGTCACGTAATAGATACTCGCTAAGGAGATTCTCATTCAACGTGGAAGCAATTTCGGCGATAAAGATTGTGTAGTCATAACGCGGAAAGGGTTGGGCATTCATCGCTAGGTAACTATGCATTGAGTGTCCGGCTTCATGAGCCAGCGTAGAAACATCTTCTAATCTGTCCCTATAACTCATCAGAATAAATGGCTTGCCGTTATAGGTGCCGGCAGAATATGCGCCACTTCTTTTTCCTTTGTTTGGGATTCTATCAACCCAACGTTCGGTTGTGAGGCCTTGCCTTAAAGTTGCAACATATTCTTTGCCTAACGGCTCTATTGCCGCAAGTACTATTTCTACTGCTTTGTCATATTCAAATTTATAATCTATAGAGCTAAGAATCGGAACATACAAATCATGCCAGAAAAGTTTTTTCAATCCAAGCTTTCTTCTTCTGATGTCAGAGTAGCGGTGCAAGAGATGTAGATGTTCATTTGCTACTTGAAATAAAGTTTTGTAAACAGTGGAGCCCATGCCTTTATTATGCAGAAAATAATCCATAATGAACTGATGTTTTCGTGCGCGTGCCTCAGTTACGTTATATTTTATATGTGCTATAAGGGTTGTGGCTAGAGTTGTTCGGAAATTCTTATATGTTCCAAAATATTTTTCTGTTGTTGCTTTTCTAACTTTCCGGTCGGGGTGTTCTCTTAAGACACCGAAGTTTGAATTTGAAACTTCAACTCTTTTTCCATCAACCAAAATTTTTGGGAATTGCATATCAGCGTCGCGGAGTTTCTCGGCAATAAGTTTTGGCACTCCAAGTGTTTCGGATAAGCTTGCCAAAAGCTCTTCTTGCTCGGTTAGCAGAAGATGTTTTTTACCTCGCGATAATTTCTTTAGATATAAAACATAGTCGGTGAAGTCAGGCTCAAGAGACAATTGCGCCAAGAATTCATCTGATTGATTTGACAACTCAGGGTCAATAAATGCCTTGGCAGTTGCTAGTTTAGACAAAAGCTCATATATTTTGCCTGCTCTTTTTATTGATATGCCATTTGCAGTATCTTCATCTTCTTTTCTCATTGCAAAATCATATAGACGCTCAAAAATTTGTTCAATTGATGAATGCAATCTCAGACATTCCAAGATCGTTTCCGAATTATTCAGCGCACCCTTGTATTTCAGAAGTTCTTCAGAAAGATGCATGACTTTTTCATAATCTTCGTTCCAGGTTTTGTTATTGGTATAAAGGGATTCAATATCCCAGCAGTCACAAATCGGCATATTCTTTCGTTCTACTGTCATACCCCTCTCCTTTTTGTAATGAGCCATTGCTATATTAGTAGATAACTCGGATTTTGTAAAGAGTTGACATATCTCATAAAGTTTTTTAAGATAGTGTTAGTTTTTTTAGGGAAGGAGAGACGGAGATGGATCCGAGAATCAGATAATTGGCAAAAAATCTTATCCAAAATTCTGTTTGTCTTAAGCCGGGTGAGAGATTGATGATTGATGCCGCTGGTTCCGACTCTTATCCATTGGTTGAGGCGCTGATTGACGAGGCCTATGCCGTGGGTGCAGAGCCATACTATCAGCTTGATTTTGAGTATGGAACGGATGCACGACTTTTGCGTGTATTTTTGCGCGGAGCAAATCAAGAACAGCTAAGATTTTATTCCGAGATTTTTTTGAGGTTCATTTTTCAATCCGATGCCTATATTCGTTTTTATGCTAAAAATAATGCTTTTGAAATGTCCGATGTTCCAGAAGAGAAAATGGCCGCTTTTAATAAGGTAATGAAAAAAGGCCTAGATTATCGTGTAGGCCAGACTCGTTGGTGCGTGCTTCGTTGGCCGACACCCTCAATGGCACAGTCCGCAGAAATGTCCACTGAGGCCTTTGAAGATTTTTATTTCAAATGCTGTTTGCTGAATTATGATAAGATGAGTAAGGCTATGGATCCTTTGGTTGAATTGATGAATAAAACAGATAGAGTCAGAATCGTCGATCCTAGAACTGATTTGAATTTTTCAATCAAAGGAATTCCGGCAATAAAATGTGATGGGAAATTAAATATTCCCGATGGCGAGGTTTACACTGCGCCAGTTCGCAATTCGGTGAATGGGACGCTTTATCATGTGCCGGTGACGATGTATGAGGTAGGAGATTTTCCGGAATATCTTTGGAATTTAAAGAGGGAAAGATTGTGAGCGCTTCTTGTGGGCAAGGAGGCGACGAAGATCTCAATGTTATTTTAGATAGAGACGATGGCGCGCGTTATATTGGCGAGTTTGCTCTTGGCGTCAACCCATATATTCTAAAGCCGATGATGAGTATTTTGTTTGATGAAAAAATTTCCGGCTCGTTTCATTTTACTCCGGGCGATAGTTATGACGATGCGCCGAATGGGAATAAATCAACTGTTCACTGGGGCATAGTTTCGGTCCAAACGCCGGAATACGGGGGAGGAGCGATTTTGTTTGATGATGTCCTTATCCGTAAAGACGGACTATTTGTTCTTCCAGAATTGTTTTGTTTGAATCCAAAAAATTTGAAGTAATCTTTAAAAAACTCCGCTTACGCGGAGATTTTTTTATAACAAAAAAATTAGACTATATTTTTACAAGCAGTATAAATATTTTCAAAAAGAAGAGGAATATTTTTTAAATTAACGCTTGAAAAAGCGATTCTTATACAGCCTGAAGTAGTTACGACCCCAGTATCATAATCCAATAATAATTTTTTTCTAACTTTTTCAATATCTATATTTTTATTCAATTCCAAGCACATAAAATATCCGGAATTAAACGGTAATGCGTTAAAGTACTCATTAAATTTAGGATTTTTTAGAACTTCTTTTATCGCGTTATATCTTAATTTTAATATTTCTTGTTTTTCTTGTTTTTCTTGTGAATAGTCAGGAGAGTTTAATGATTTTAGCACTAAACTTTGAGAAAGGTTGGAGACGTTAGATATATTTCTTGCTACCGTGCCAACTATTTTTTCTTCTAAGGCTTTACATACACTTTTGGTCATTCCTTTATAGCCAAAAGTTAAAAATCCCACGCGTAATCCCCAAGCAAAATTTTCTTTTGTTGCCCCGTCTATTTTTATTGCTAAAATATTTTCATGAATATTGGAGAGAGGAGCAAATAATGATTCTTTATAAACATTATCTTCATATGTCAATCCAAAATAAGCATCATCGCAAACGGCCAATATTCTGTCGCCCATGTCTGCCCGTTTTTTTATAATTTCAAGTATTCTTTGGACCTCCTTATTGGTAGGAGAATATCCGGTTGGATTATTTGGATAATTTAGGAGCAATATTTTTTTTCCAATGTTTTGACCGAATGCATCTTCAAGCGCATCAATATCTAACCCTCCTTCTGAAAATGTTTTGTATGATTTAAAAATTGGTTCTTGCGTGCTGAAAATAACATTGTAGTTACTCCATGACTTATCGCTTAATAAAATAATATCTTCTGGATCTATAAATAATTGCGCCGTAACGCTTACGCCGTGGGTTAGGGCATTAGTCACAACGGGTGTACTTATGAGACTTTTTAATGAAGGATTTTTTTCATATATTGATTGTTGCCAAAGTTTCCTAAGTTCAGGTTTTCCAGGCATAGGCACATATGGAAAAATATCCTGAGGTTCCAGCAAAATATATTTAGTAATGCTTTTTAGATGCATGATAGATCCATCTTCCTCAAGGGCTATCCCAATTGTGGCATTAAGTTCTGTTTGTTTTGCCTGCAATGACTGCGCGAAGATACCTGTTTTTGAAAAATATGTTTTTTTTCCGGTTTCCGAAAGAAGCCCATAGATAAGCGGGCTCTCTTTTTTTATTATTTCATTTAGTTCCATCGCTTCTTTGTGCATAGCAATATCTTATCATATCGAAGGCTTATTTAAAACTTTTTCTTTGATTTGGATAACAAAAAATAGCCCGTAGGCTATCTTTTGTTTAATATTGATTTTCCTCTGTTGGCTTCTCGGTTATTTCTGCAGAAGTTTCCGGTAAAGTTTCAGCCATTTCGTTTTTTATAGTTTCATCTGAAGATGGATTTTCTGGCATTGGTGTTCGGTCGGAACGTTTCAAGGCATCTTTTAGATTTTTTCCAGGTTTGAATTTTGCTACTTTTACACTTGGTATTTCTATTTGTTCTTTTATATTTCTTGGATTTACACCGATTCTACCTTTCCTTTTTCTGGAAGAAAATGCTCCAAACCCCGCTATCGTAATATCTTCGCCTGCAATAAGACGTTCGGTTATAACGCGTGTAAGTTCTTCAAGCATTTTTTCTGTTTGAGCGCGCGAAACACCTCCTACGCGACCTGATAGTTCATCTGCCAACTGTTGTTTATTCATATGATTAGCTTTTTTTGGAAAGTAACTATTTAGCCGGTTAGGATTTGTCCCGCAAAGCGAGACAGGATAAAATCCTAAAAAGCTAAAAAGCTAAGTAGCCACGATCCTTTTTATGTTATTACTTCTTCTAATACTTGTTGTATTTTTATTGTACGTAGTATTTTGGAGTTTGGCAAGTTTTTACCTAATTCTACATAAATACCCTGGATTACTGCAGGGCCATTTTCTAATAAGCTATGTTTTAATTTTATATTTTTTTTCATCATTGAAGAGACAACTTCTTCTTTATTATCTCCAATAACAGAATCACGTGCGCCACACATTCCTAGGTCGGTTATATATCCTGTGCCGTCAAGAAGTATCTGGGCGTCAGCTGTTGGAATATGCGTGTGCGTTCCCCACACAAGAGACGCTTTGCCATTTAGAGCCCAACCCATTGCGCGTTTTTCGGAAGTTGCTTCTGTATGTAAATCTAATAAAATGGCATCCACGGATTTCTTTTTGTATTCATCTAAAATTTTTAATGCGGCAGGAATTGGAAGAGTCACTTTGTCGGCTTCTCCTTTCATAAAAACTCTACCCAAAATATTTATTACTAATATGCGTTTTCCGCCAGCTTTTATTATTTTGTGACCCTTTCCTGGTTTACGGTATATTTTTTTATAATTTGACGGGCGAATAATTATACTACGTAAGACGTTATCTTCCATAACGCGTTTAAATTCTATCTCTTTATTCCATACGTGGTTTCCAGTCGTAAAGAAATCTACTCCGGCTTTATGCACTTCGTGTAAAGTTTTGGTTGTTACCCCAAGTCCGTGAGCGATATTTTCTCCGTTTGCGATTACTAAGTCGGGTTTATATTTTTTACGCAAATCCGAGAGCTTTTTTACAAGCGCTTTTCTTCCAACTTTTCCCATTATATCGCCGAGAATCAAAATTTTTAACATAATATATTGTGTTTCAAGTTACGTTAATTATTTTGCGTATTCTATAATTCTTTTTTCTCTGATTACCATAACTTTTATTTCCCCAGGATATTTCAAATCAGCTTCAATCTGGTTGGCAATATTTTTTGCCAGCTCATGAGCGGAGTAGTCGTCAATCTGGTCGGGTTTTACGAAAACGCGGATTTCCCGCCCTGCTTGTATCGCGTACGCTTTATCAACGCCCTGGAATGCTTTTGCGATTCCTTCCAATTCTTCGAGACGTTTTACATATTGTTCAAAGCTGTCTTTTCTTGCGCCTATTCTTGCGCCGGAGATTGCATCGGCGACTTTAACAATAACCGCTTCTAATGTCTTTGGATGATCTTCGTGATGTCCTAAGGCGATATAAGCGACATCTTCGGCGATTCCGAACTTCTTTAATATATTATACCCTATTTCCGGATGTCCACCTTGAATATCCTGATCCATTGCTTTTCCGATGTCATGTAATAATCCGCCTTTTTTAGCAATCGTAACATCAGCGCCAAGTTCTTCAGCAAGCATAGTGGCTATGTTTGCAACCTCTATTGAATGTAAAAGAATATTCTGTCCATAACTGGTACGGAATTTTAGTCGGCCAACGATTTGCACTAATTTTTGATCAAAGCCCGTAAGCCCTAGTTTATAGAGAGCGTCTTCGCCGGCTTTAGTAATTTCTATTGCTAATTCTTTTTTAACATTTTGAATAGTTTCTTCAATGCGCGCCGGTTGAATTCTGCCATCGGCAATAAGTTTATCTAATACGCGTTTTGCAAGTTGTCGTCTTATTGGGCTAAAAGATGAGATTGTAATTACCTCAGGCGTTTCGTCAATTAGAATTTCTGTTCCGGTAAGTTGTTCAATAACTTTGATATTCCTACCTTCTTTTCCGATTATTCTTCCTTTCATTTCATCGCTAGGTAAATCAACGTTTATAGTTGTTGATTCTGCAACTACCGAACCGGCCATTCTTTCTATAACCGGCATAAGCACTTCTCGTGCTTTTTTTTCAAGCTCTTCGGAATTCTGATTTTCTAATTTTTTGCGAAGCGACATCAGCTCTTCCCCGCTGTCTTTAGAAACCAAATCCATAAGCTCGTGCTTTGCCCCTTCCGGAGAAAGGCCGGCAATCTGCTGAAGTTTTTTTATTTCTTCGTCGCGGAGATTTTGTATTTCTTTTTTTACTTCTTCAAGGCGTGTTGCCTTTTCCAGAAGCTTTTGCTGTTTTTCTTGAAAGTCCAAAAGTTTTTGATCAAAAACACTTTCGCGATTTTCCAGGCGTTTTTGGAGGTTTTGGATTTCTTTGCGTCTTAATGACTCATCCTTCTTGGTGTCGTCGATGAGCTTAAGGGCTCTTTCTTTTACTTTGACAAGATATTCCTGTCCTTTATTTTTTGCTTCGGTTAGGATTTTTTCTGCTTTTATTTCAGCAGAGCCAACTTGTCCTTTGGCAATGAGTTTATGAAGATAATAGCCAACTGCAAATCCTACAATCGTACCGAAGACTGCTACGGCTAAAATCAAAATAATTGCTGTTTGCATACATGTTTTACAGCAAAATGAAAAGAGGATTCTCTGAATCTCTAGAATCTGTATTTTTTGTGATAGATTGTGAGATTAAAGGTAAAATTAGCGAATTAATCATATAAATCCATTACAGCAATTTGGTGGAATGCTCTTTTTTTGCTTTAAAATATTAATTTAAATACAATGATACTGTACCATAAATATTAAAGTTTGGCAAGACCTTGACTTTTTGGCAGATTTTATTATATTTATTAAAGGAGGACGAAAATGTGGAAAATCAAACTCGGGTTTCTTCTGAAGATTTGGGATGAGATTTTGAAAAATTTGTCTTTCAACGTATATAAATAAAAAACTCCGATTAATGTCGGAGATTTTTAATATAATTTTTTTAAGTAAACTATTTTTGAAATAAGCATTTTTCCCAATTATCCCTAGTTATTTTTTTTAGCTCATTAGCGCGAGTGAGGTTGTAGTCTCCAATTGATGTTCTTTCTAATTCTTCCAAATATGCTCCGCATCCAAGTTTTTTTCCGATATCATATGCGAGCGCGCGGATATATGTGCCGGAGGAAACGCGGGTTTCTATTTTCAGATACGGCCACTTATAATCAAGTATCTTTATGTATTCAATATCTATATCAACCGGTTCACGCACAATTTCTTCGCCCTTCCGCGCCAGTTCATATAATTTTTTTCCACCTACTTTTTTAGCGGAGAACATCGGTGGAATTTGTTTTTGTTTACCCTCAAACTCTTTCAATATTTTTTCAATTTCTTTACTCCCTAATTCTTGATTCATCATTCCTGATTCCTGGATATTTCCCGTTTTATCATATGTATCCGATATTGCTCCGAGATGAAGTTTTGCTAAATATACTTTGTCTTGCTTTACGAAGCGGGAAATATTTTTAGTCGCCTCTCGTCCGACAGCTATAATTAAAAGTCCGCTGGCAAATGGATCCAACGTTCCTGCATGACCTATTTTTCTTATTCCTGTAATACGTCTTAGCTCATCAATAACATCGTGTGACGTGGGTCCGGACGGTTTATCTATAAGTAAAAATCCGCTATTAATGCTCATACTTGATTTTTATGCTATAATAATGTAGTGTAAGAAGCATATAGCGTTTAGTGAGGCAAGGAATGCACTAATTAACTAACCGCTAGTTGCTAATAGCTATTATTATGAATATATCAGAACTTTCTAGAAAATTAAAGGTAGATCCAAATCGTCTGCGTGGAATGCTCCCGCAGATGGGTTTTGATATTGGTAGAAAAGCCATAAAGATTGATGATAGAACAGCTCACCATATTATAAATAATTGGCGTACTCTTTTTCGTGAATGGGAATTAGAATATGTAAAAACAGAAGAAGACGAGCAAAAGACAGAACTTGCGCCTGAAGAAAAAAAAGAAATAAGAATACCAAAAATTATCACTGTCAGAGAATTTGCAAATAGAATAGACACGCCTATAAATAGTTTAATGAAAATATTGATGAAAAACGGTATTTTGGCATCATTGAATGATAAGATTGATTTTGATTCCGCTATGATTATTGGAGATGACCTTGGCTGGAAAGTTTTGCCGTTAGAAGGAGATCTGGAACTTGAATCGGGAAGCGAAGAAACTATCCGCGAAACGGTTAAGAAAAGCGGAAATACTACCGAAAGGCCACCGGTTATTGTTGTTATGGGTCATGTTGATCACGGAAAAACAAAAATTTTAGATTCAATCCGAAGTACAAATGTTATGGAGGGCGAAGCTGGTGGAATCACACAGCACATCGGCGCATATGAAGTAGAAAAAAATGGAAGAAATATAACATTTATCGATACTCCCGGGCATGAAGCTTTTACTGCGATGCGTTCTCGTGGAGCAAAGATTGCCGATATTGCGATAATAGTTGTTGCTGCCGACGACGGTGTTCAGCCTCAAACTCGCGAAGTAATAGATATCGTTAATGCCGCCAAGATACCATTTGTTGTTGCTATAAATAAAATAGACAAAGAGTCGGCTGATCCGGAACGAGTAAAACGAGAACTCGCAGAATTAAATTTAATATCTGAGGATTGGGGCGGAAAAACTATCTGTGTTCCTGTCTCAGCAAAAACAGGTCAGGGAATAGAAAATCTTTTGGACACCATTTTGTTTGTGGCAGATATGGAAAAAGAAGAACTTGTTGCTGACTCCAACGGAGAAGTTATAGCAAGTGTTATAGAATCACACATAGATAAATTTAAGGGCGTAGTTTCTACAGTCCTTATTCAAAATGGCACATTGGTTGTAAATAATTATTTGAAAATAGGAAATGTTTTATATGGGAGAGTGCGTTCTATGGAAAATTGGAAGGGTGAAAAATTGGATAAAGCCAGACCTTCTGTCCCCGTTCGTATTTTGGGATTAAAGCTTGCCCCTGAAGTAGGTGATGTTTTGCTTGCTACAGACAACACAAAAGGATTGGAAAGAGACTCAAAGCGCCAAGAATCCGGTAGACCGTTTGACCTCGCGTATGAAAAAAATACATCCGAAGATCATTCGGGAAAAGATATTCTAAAAATTATTTTGAAAACAGACGTTTTAGGTTCTGCGGAAGCTTTGCTCGGATCTTTGGAACAATTTAAACATTCCAAAGTTGGTATAAAGGTTATTCATAGCGGATTAGGAAACATAACAGAGGCTGATATTGATAGAGCTTTTTCGGGAGACGCTATCATTTATGGATTTAATGTCCGTATGGATGCTAAAATGGAAGAGGCCGCGCGCGAAAAAAATGTGGAAACAGAAACCTATCAAATAATTTACGATTTATTAGATTCAATCAAAGAACGCCTCCTAAAAAAATTAGCCGGTGAAGTAAAAAGAGTGGATTGCGGAAAACTGAAGGTTTTAGCAATATTCAAACGCGACAAAGACGGTCAAATTATTGGAGGAAAAGTAATTGAAGGAAAAATAATAAATGATTCAAAATTTGATTTAATGAGACAAAATGTTAAAATTGACGAAGGAGAAATAGTCCAGCTCCAATCAGGCAAACAAGACGTTGGAGAGGTTGTAAATCCTAATGAATGTGGTATGAAAGCAAAGATTGGACACGAAATTAATGAGGGTGATATACTACTTGTATACAAAGAAGAGTTTGAAAAAGTAAAGATAGAATTGTAATTTATAAAAAAATAAATTTATGCTAAAAGATGTCACAACAAAAAATTTTAAACGCGAAGTTTTAGAGGCTACAAGGCCGGTACTTATTGATTTTTATGCTGAATGGTGCGGGCCATGCAAGATGATGTCCCCGGTTGTTGATGAAATAGCAGAAGAAATGAAAAAGGATCTCAAAGTTTTTAAAATCAATATTGAAAAAGAAGAGGATCTAGCCAGTAAATATGGAATAATGTCTATACCAACTTTTCTAATTTTTAAAAAAGGAAAAGTTATAGAACAAATAATGGGAGCAATGGCAAAAGATAGATTGGAAAAGACTATAAAAAAAGCAATAAAATAATTTATCGGCGATATGGTTCATAAAGTTATAATCATTGGTTCCGGGCCGGCGGGTCTTACGTCGGCTATTTATACATCAAGAGCTAACTTAGCTCCTGTTTTGTTTGAGGGTGCTCTTCCGGGCGGACCATTGATGACAACTACAGTTATAGAAAACTATCCTGGTTTTCCAGAGGGGGTTAATGGTCCGGATTTAATTATGTCAATGCGACGCCAGGCAGAAAATTTTGGAACAAAAATAATTTCAAAAAATATTACAAAAGTTGATTTTAGTATAAGACCTTTTATAGTTTGGGCGGATGATGAAAAATATGAAGCAGAAACAATAATAATTGCAACCGGTACAGAAGCAAGAAATCTTGGGTTAGATTCGGAAAAGCGTCTTACCGGCAAGGGGATTTCTTATTGTGCTACCTGTGACGGTCCATTATTTAAAAATAAAAAATTAATTGTTGTCGGAGGCGGAGATGCCGCAATGGAAGAGGCTATTTTTCTTTCGAAACTTGCCGAAGAAGTAGTAATCATAAATCGTAGTGAAAAGTTTAAAGCATCTGATATTATGTATGAGAGGGTAAAAAAGAATCCGAAAATAAAATGGTTACCCAATACCGAAATAAAAGAGTTTGTCGGTGAAAGCCATTTAGAGAAGGTGAAGATTATTAATAATAAGACGAATGAGGAAAGTGAAGAAAAGGCAGATGGCGCATTTATTGCAATTGGAAGAATCCCTAATACAAAAATGTTTGAAGGAAAGTTAAAAATGAATAAGGGATATATTATTACAGAACCAGATAGCGCAAAAACAAGTGTAGAGGGCGTATTTGCTGCTGGTGACGCAAGTGAATGGAAATATTGGCAGGCAATAACTGCCGCAGGTAAGGGATGTATGGCGGCAAAAGATGCGGATAGATACCTAGATGAAAACACAAAATAAGCAAGTTTTTTAAAAAGACGGGAATGTTTTTTGTAGCAGATCCAAGGTATTGGTGATACAGAAAATATTTTTGTCTTTTTTAGTTGCAAGAAATTTTTATATATGGTAAATTAATTATTAATTATTAATTATTAATTAACTATTTTATGAGCTTAAAAGAAGAAGCATTAGAATTTCATAGAAAAAATAAAGGCAAGTTAGAAATTAAAAGTATGATTCCTCTAAAAACCAGAGAAGATTTGTCTTTAGCATATACGCCGGGCGTTGCTTTTGCCTGTCAGGAAATTGCAGCTAACAAAGAGATGGTTTACGAGTATACGTCAAAGGGTAGATTGGTCGCAATAGTAACCGATGGGAGCGCAGTTTTGGGATTAGGAAATATAGGCGCAGAAGCCAGTTTGCCTGTAATGGAAGGTAAAGCGCAATTATTTAAAGAATTTGGCGGAGTTGATGCTTTCCCAATTGCTCTAAAAACCCAAGACACTGAAGAGATTATTAAAATCGTTAAAAATATTTCCCCGGTTTTTGGTGGTATCAATTTGGAAGATATCTCTGCGCCCAGATGTTTTGAAATTGAAGAAAGATTAATTAATGAATTAAATATACCGGTTTTTCATGATGACCAACATGGAACAGCCATCGTAGTTTTGGCAGGTCTTACAAATGCATCAAAATTGGCAAATAAAAAAATCAGCGAGATGAAAATCGTTATAAACGGTGCTGGAGCTGCAGGAATGGCAGTAGCTAAAATACTTTTTGCCGGCGGAGCAAAAAACATAATATTGCTTGATTCTCGAGGTATCATCTGGGACGGTCGGGAAGAAGGAATGAATAAAGTAAAAGA
>Ga0210019_1001983_pt1 | contig 20686 bp, 18 predicted proteins | sample CryGeyCG2114_020_2_FD_183969 | JGI IMG/M metagenome (GOLD analysis project Ga0210019, IMG submission 183969) | Groundwater microbial communities from aquifer - Crystal Geyser CG11_big_fil_rev_8/21/14_0.20 (SPAdes) (version 2) | ecosystem: Environmental > Aquatic > Deep subsurface > Groundwater ...
TAGAGGACTCTGACGCCAATGTGGTGGATTTTTAAGAGAGACGCCAGAGTCCCTTTCAGGAGACTCTGGCGGAGGGAACTATGCTATTTATAGCTTAATTGGGGTTTACTCGCTGGTATTTTTTTGCTATAATTCAAGTAGTTTTAAACACTCACAATGAGTGATTTTTAAGTGTTAATTTATGCCAAGGAGACAAAAAAGAATTAAGAATGATGAATTAAGAATTAAGAATAAAACAGCAGGAGGTAGTGTTGGCAGTGCTAAGGCGAAAAGTAATTTTAAGATTAAAGTTAGGGTTAAAAAAAGCAAAAAACAGGTAATTGCTCAATCAGCGGAAGAAACCTGGCGCGAGCCAGCTGGGTATCAGCCGGTTGAAAATGAAGCCCCAAAGGCAGATATTACCGACCAAGATAAAAAGATGATTATGTGGAGCGGCATTACTTTTTTTATGGTTTTAATAATCGGTTTTTGGCTGTTTAATATCAAAACTATTTTTAAAACAGATTCTAACACAGCTAACGGTAATCAGCAGTTTAATTGGAATAATATCAAAGGTGAGCTTAATCAAACTATGGCCGAAGTGAAAAAAAATTTATCAGAGATAAAAAATTTACAAAATCAAACTATGCCGAATACCCTGCCGTCTGGCAATATTTCCTCCAGCACTGAACAAAAAATTGAACAACTCAAAGAAAAATTGTTATCAGACACAACAGCCGCCTCTACGGCTACCGCCACACCTTAAGGTGAATTACAAATTACAAATTTATTTTACAATACCAAATATTTTTTGTTGCGCCACGGTGGTAGAGACGCCCCGCACTTTGCGGGGCGTCTCTACCTAATTTTTCCATGATTCATCATTTATTATTTTTTATTTATGGTAAAAAAGATAAAAGATAAAAAAATAAAAAATGTGCCAAATAAGAAGTTACCCAAAAAAGCAACTTCTGTGCCTTTGGCTAAGAAAAAAGTTGATGCAAAAACAGTTAAAAAATCACTTCAACCGCCAAAAAAAGAGCAAATAAAATCAGACCAGAAAATTTCGCTAGGAGATAATAAGCAAATAGTTTTAAACAATGAAGAAGCCAAAATTGCTTCTAACAAAATAATTCCTAAACAATTAGTTAACGGTAAGCAGCAAACTGAATATGGCTTGGTCCAGCCCCAGCCAATTATCGAAGAAATGCGCCGGTCTTATTTAGATTACGCCATGAGCGTGATAGTTTCCCGCGCTTTGCCGGATGCGCGGGACGGCTTAAAACCAGTTCATCGCCGCATTCTTTATGCCATGTGGAGTATTGGTTTGCGCGCCGGCGCAAAGTTTCGCAAGTCAGCCACCGTGGTTGGCGAAGTTTTAGGCAAATACCATCCGCACGGCGACGCGGCTGTTTATGATTCTTTAGTCAGGATGGCGCAGGATTTTTCTCTGCGCTACCCCTTGGTGCGCGGCCAAGGCAATTTTGGTTGTTTTACTAAAGATACTAAAATAAAATTGACCGATAGCAGAAATTTGAGTTTTAGCGAGCTTATAAAAGAGTATAAAAAAGGTAAACAAAATTATACTTATACTATTAATAATTTGGGGTTTATTTCTATTGCTAAGATCAAAAACCCCAGATTGACCAGAAAGCAGGCGGAAATTATTAAAGTTATATTAGATAATGGCGAAGAAATAAAATGTACTCCTAATCATCTGTTTATGTTACGAGATGGCCTTTATCAGGAAGCGCAGAAGCTAAAATCAGGAGATTCTTTGATGCCTTTGTACCAAAAATTTTCAGTCAAAACTGATCGCCTAAACAGAGAAGATTACATTTTAATATATCAAAACAAAAAAAATGAATGGGTGCCAGTGCATCATTTGGCCGATAATTATAATTTGAACATAGGTAAATATAAGAAGAGCGCAGGACGGGTAAGGCATCATATAGATTTTAATAAATTGAATAACGATCCGGACAATATTGTCAGAATGCAGTGGGGAGAACACTGGAAAGTCCATTATAAGCAAGCGTCTCGTTTGCATCAAAGCAATGAATATCGCGAAAAAATCGCGCAAGGCAGAAAAAAATTTTGGTCTAACCCCAGTAATAAAACTCGTTACGCGAAAGCGTTGTCAGAAAGAAACATCAAGAATTGGCAAAACCCCGAATATCGCGAGAAAATGAGGCGCTTTTTAAGTGAAACCAACAAACAATATATTTTAGCTCATCCGGAAAAACGCGAGGAGTTAAGCCGAACAGCTAGTAATACCCTAAAGCGATTATGGCAAGATACTTTATATCGTTCTCAAATGCATAAAAATATTGTTAAAGGCAATAAGAACCATGTTACCAATAAAACAGGAAAAATCAAATTTTTGAATGTTTGCCGCGAAATTATCAATCAGCAGTGCACGCTTAATGAAGAAAATTATGAAAAGATCAGAAATAAAATTTATCCATACGGCGCAGCGCCTATTTGGCAGAAAGCATTGGAACAATATTCTCAAAGCAATCCGGATTTAGTTCGCCAAGAGATTAATAATAATCATAAAGTTGTCAAGATTGAAAGGGTATTAAAAAAAGAAGATGTCTACGATCTTACAATTGATAATACTCATAATTTTTGTTTAGCGGCGGGAATTTTTGTTCACAATTCAATGGACGGCGATAGCGCGGCGGCTATGCGCTATACCGAAACAAAATTATCTCCCATTTCCGAGGAATTATTATTTGATCTTGAAAAAAATACTGTTAATTTTATCCCTAATTTTGATGGCAGCCAAAAAGAGCCGCAGGTAATGCCGGCTAAATTGCCTAACTTACTGCTTAATGGCACTATGGGTATTGCGGTTGGCATGGCAACTAATATTCCGCCTCATAACTTAGGCGAATTAGTTGGCGCAATTACTCACTTAATAGACCAGCCCGAGGCAATGGTTGAAGATTTACTGCAGTTCGTTAAGGGGCCGGACTTTCCCACTGCTGGCATTATTTTTAGCAGTCAAGACATCCTGCAGGCTTATGCCACTGGCAAGGGCGGCATTGTCATGCGCGGCTTGGCTGAAATTAAAGAGACCAAGAGCGACAATTTCCAAATTGTTATTACGGAGATACCCTATCAAGTCAATAAAGCCAGTTTGGTGGAAAAAATCGCTGATTTAGTCAAAGACAAAAAATTAGAAGGCATTAAGGATTTGCGGGATGAATCTGATAAAGACGGCGTGCGCATCGTGATTGATTTAAAAAAAGACGCTTATCCTAAAAAGATTTTAAACAGTTTATACAAGCAAACTCAACTGCAGGAAACTTTTCATGTTAATATATTGGCTTTGGTGGACGGATTGCAGCCTAAAGTTCTTACTTTGAAGATGGTGTTAGAAGAATACATTAAGCATCGTCAGGAAGTAGTAAGAAAGCGAACCCAATTTGATTTAGATAAAGCGCGCGAACGCGCTCATATTTTGGAGGGTTTAACTATCGCTCTGAATAATATTGACGCGGTTATCAAGACCATTAAAGCGTCGCGCGATCGGGAAGTCGCTAAGGTAAACTTGATAAAGAAATTTAAATTAACTGAACGCCAAGCTATAGCTATTTTAGAGATGAAATTAGCGACTTTGGCGAACTTAGAAAGATTAAAAATAGAGAACGAACTAAAAGAAAAAAGAAATTTAATTAAAGATTTGGCAGCGATTTTGAAGTCAGCCAGCAAAATTAAAAATATTATTAAAGAGGAAATTAAGGTTTTGGCTGATAAATACGGTGACGAAAGAAAAACTAAGGTGATGGTCCATAGCGTCAAGGATTTTTCCACGGAAGATTTGGTGCCTAATGAGGCAGTAGTAGTAATAATGACGCGCGACGGCTATATCAAACGTGTCGCGCCTGACACTTTTAAAGTTCAGGGCCGAGGCGGCAAAGGCGTTATTGGTTTAACTACTAAAGAAGAGGACATGGTGGAGTTTATGTTCACTACTTTGACTCATAATGACATTTTGTTTTTTACTACTCGCGGCCGGGTGTTTCAGCTAAAGGCCTATGAAGTGCCGCAGGCGGTTCGTACTGCCAAAGGCACGCCGATTATTAATTTTTTGCAACTGGGCGGCGGCGAAAAGATAACTTCGGTCCTGCCCTTAGATAAATTAGTTAAAAGTAAATATCTATTTTTTGCCACGGAAAGAGGTCTAGTTAAGAAAGTCAAGATTGAAGCCTTTGCCAATGTCCGGCGTTCAGGACTCATTGCCATTAAGATTAAAGATGATGACAAATTAATTTGGACCAAGCCGACTGGCGGTCAGGATCAGATACAATTAGTGACAGCAGTTGGCCAGGCGATTCGTTTTAAAGAGACTGATGTGCGCGATGTTGGCCGCAATGCTGCCGGCGTTTATGGTATTCGTTTAAAAAAGAAAGATGATGCCTTGGCGGGCATGGGAGTGATAAAGGACGATAAAGAAATACAAAAAAAATACCAAGTTTTGGTTATTACTGAGCAAGGCTTTGGCAAACGCACGCCGCTTTATCTTTACAAAGTGCAGGGCCGCGGCGGTTCAGGCGTTAAAACAGTTAAGGTAACAGCTAAAACCGGTCGGGTGATTAATGCCTTTATTGTTAAGGCGGACAATATGCAGGATAAAGATTTGATTATTATTTCGGAAAAGGGCCAAGTTATCAGGTTGCCTTTTAAAACCGTTAATCAGTTGGGCCGCGATACGCAAGGCGTTAGATTAATGAGATTTAAAGAGCCAAGCGATAAAGTAGCCTGCGTAACCTGGGTATGAATCGGTTGCGCGGTTAATCGGTTAATCGGTTAATCGGTTGCGCGGTTAAACTGATTAATTAATTAACTGATTAACTGATTAACTGATTAACCAAATTCTATGTCTAAAAAAATACTTATCGTGGAGGATGAGGAGGCCTTGTTAGATATGTATAAACTCAAGTTTGAGCAAGCAGGCTATCAAGTAATTGTAGCCGAAGATGGCTTGAGTGGTTTAGAATTAGCCAGAAAAGAACTGCCTGATTTAATTTTATTAGATTTAATTTTGCCAGAAATGGACGGCTATCAGGTACTCGGCGAGTTAAAAAAAGACGACCGGACTAAAAAAATTAAAGTTTATATTATTTCTAATCTGGGCCAAAATGACGAGATCAATAAAAGTTTCAATAGCGGCGCTAATGGTTATTTGATTAAAGCTAATTTAACGCCTAGCCAGTTAATTGAAAAAGTAAATCAGATTTTTAACGGCCAGGAAGTCGGTGTCAAGAGAGCTGGCGTCGTTGTTAATAAAAAACAAGCGATTAAACCAGCTGAAACTTTAGTCAAAAAAGATCAGTCAGCGCAATTTGGCAGCAGCGAACCAGCCAGAATAAAAATTTTGTTAATAGAAGATGAAGAGGTAATTGTTAATATGTATAAGTTGCGTTTTGCTAAGGCTGGCTACGAAGTAGAGACAGCGCGCAATGGCGCCTGGGGACTAAAGCTAGCTAGTCAAAAGCCTTTTGATATTATTATTATGGATATGGTTATGCCGGCAATGGATGGTTATGAAGCGATTAAGCGATTGAAATCAGATGACAAAACTAAGAATATTCCTGTGATTGTAATTTCCAATAGTGCCCAAGACGCTGATATTGAGCGAGCTAAACAGTGCGGCGCGGTTAATTATCTTTTAAAATCGCAGATTACGCCGGCTAGATTAGTTAAGGAAGTGGAAAAATTTGTTAAAAAATAAATTAAATAACAGGACTTACGCGTTTGCTTAGTGGTTGGCTAAAGTTAGTAATTTTTTCGTTGCGGAACTCCCCCGCATTAAATGCGGGGTCAAACAGTCCTCACTTCAAAAATTACTAACTTTAGCCAACTGTTCTGAAAAATGTTTTTTAGGTGTGTAAGTTCTGTAAATAATATAAATATGGCTATTATGGTTAATCAAGATTTATGCATTGGCTGTGGCACTTGCGAAGCTCTTTGCCCCAGCGTTTTTAAACTTAATCAAGCAGGCAAGGCTGAAGTAATCAGGCAAGATGGCGCTGCTTGCGCCAAAAACAGCGCGGAAAGCTGCCCGGTGCAGGCAATTAGCATTGAATAGGGTATTGCCAAAAGGTCGCCAAAAATTTATAAAACGCTAAAATTCGCCAAAATATAAAACGCTAAAATTCGCCAAAATTAAATTTTAACGAATTGATTAGCGAATATTAGCGTTATAGAATATTGGCGTTATAAATTTATTTTGGCGTTAATTGGCGATATTTCCGAATAATAAAAATATGGAGATCTTTTTTAATAATAAAGAAGAAAAACATAAGTTAGTTGTTATAAATTTTATCCGTTTGTTTTTTGTCGGCTTGATTATTTTTGAAATACTGAATTATTTAAAAATTTTACAATTTAATTTGCAATATACCTGGCTGGGTTTGATAATTACCGCTAGCGCTAGTTGGGTATTAGTGGAACATATTGCCAATAAATTTCGCAAAAGAAAAGGCCACTTTCTCCATTGGTTAATTTGGTTAATTGTTTTAGCTTCTTTAAGTTTGGATGCAGCTGGTGATTTCTTTCATCTTTATGGTAGGTTTAGCTGGTGGGATCAGTTAATTCATTTGTTTGTTAGCGCGGTAGTTTGTTTTACTTTATTTACAATTATTAATACTTTTTGGATTGACCAATTTAAATTTAGTTTATTATTTAAAAGTGGTCGGTTAAAGTTATCATTACTGTTAGCCGCCACTTCAACTTTGACTCTGGGCGCTCTTTATGAAATTGAGGAATATACCGAGGATTTGATTTTTTATACTAATCGGTTAGGTCCCGGTACTGATACTCCCAACGATTTACTTTTTAACTTAATCGGGGTATTAATTGCTGTAGCTTTTGTTGGGATTTATTATTTGATAACTCACAAACGAGAAGTGATTGAATAAAAATAGAAAAGCAAAAAACAAAAGATCAAAAAGACAATCTAAAATCATCTACTCTGCATAATTTAGTTTCGCCTCCTGGGCTGCTATAAAGCACCGCACACAGGACAATACTTTTCATTTTTTTGTAAACATGACTTTTAAAAAAATCTTTTTCTAATTTTTCTTTGGGATTAATCATCGTTATTTGCATTGTTTCTTTTGGTACGATAGCACCACTTTTCAACTTCTTTAAAGATGTTTGTTTTAGTTCAAAATATAATCCGTTAGGAGCTTGATTATTATTCTTGCCTAAGCCCAAATATCTTTCTAAAGTATCGCCTGCCCAGCCTTTATTCAATTTCCCATTTTTAAAAATATTAATATTAAACTTTTTAGCCAAAGGTCTTAAATCTTTTCCAATTAATAATTTTAATCTTTTTATTGCTTCATTTTTTGATATAGATTTTTGTTGATTCATCTTTTTAAATCTTTAAATCTTTTTATAGATAAATCTAAATATTTTTTTTCAATATCCATACCAATAAATTTGCGGTTGTTTAAAAAAGCGGCTAAACCAGTTGTAGAAGAACCAGTGAATGGATCTACTACTAAATCTCCTTTGTTAGTACTAGCTAAAATAATTCTAACCAATAAGTCAATTGGTTTTTGTGTGGGATGTTTTCCGATTTTTTTTCTTCTTTTTTGGGTGGATGGATTGCCCAGACACTTCTCATTTGCAAATTGGGTTTTTTTAAAAAATCTTCAGGCCAATTACCACTCCTCATTAAGTTATAATTAAATTTGTGCTTACCTTTTTTATCTTTTCTGGCCCAAATTAATGTTTCGTGGCTGGCTGTAAAAAATCGGCAACTTAGATTCGGCGAAGCATTGGGTTTAAACCAAGCTATATCATTTAAAATATGAAATTTATTTACTTGTAGAGCAAAGCCGCATTGATAGATAGAATGATAAGTTCCGCTGATCCAAATTGTCCCTCCTGGCTTCAAAACTCTATGGCAGGCCTTGGTCCAAGATAAATGAAATTCAAAATCTTTCTTTAACCCACTGCTTTGAGACTTGAAATTACTAATCTTATAATTTAATCACTGTTTTTATAGTCTATCTTTATAATAAACTAAAATATAATTATAGCAGAAAATTCTTAAATAAAAAAGAAGCCCAGGTACATGAATGTGCCTGGGCGCAAACGAGATGTAGCTTGGCATTATTCCCTCCTTAAACTTGAGATGGAATTTCACGGCAATAAAAGTTGCTCATATTGTTTGGTGATACTATTATTAGCATCACCACCTGCCCGTGTACGCGAACGAGGAGAGTAGCTTTTATTGTTGATTTTATTATAGCAAATTATTTTAAGTTGGCAAGAGGGCAATTTTTTTTGACAATTAGCTAAATTTAGGCTAAAATAAATTAATAATAAACTCATTTAGGGTTTTATTCCGTAAGCCGCAGAAAACACTTATTTTCTCGCTGCGGAACTCCCCCGCATTAAATGCGGGGTCAAACAGTCCTCGCTTCAAAAATAAGTATTTTCTGCGGCTTACTTTAAATAAAAAATAGAGAAACTTTAAATAAGGTAAATTCGTGAATTTTTTGTGTTATGGCAGATAAAAAACAAGAGGTAAAGCAGGTCAATAATCTTTTTCCAGCTTTGGAAGAGGAGGTTTTAAATTTTTGGGAAAAGAATAAAATTTTTGAAAAATCTGTAAAAAAACCTCCCCTTAATCCCCTCCTTGGTAAGAAGGGGAAAAATACGGACTATGTTTTTTATGATGGGCCGCCGTTTGCCACAGGTACGCCGCACTACGGGCATATCGTTGCTAGCACTATGAAGGATGTTGTTCCCAGATATTGGACCATGAAAGGCTATCGCGTGGAAAGAAAATGGGGTTGGGACTGCCATGGCTTGCCCATTGAAAATATTACTGAAAAAGAGATAGGTATTAAAAATAAAAAAGAGATAGAAAATTTAGGCGTGGAAAAATTCAATGAAATTTGTTGTTCCAAAGTTTTAGGCTATGTTAAAGAGTGGCAAAAAATAATTAGGCGCTTGGGCCGCTGGGCTGATCTGAAAAATGCTTATAAAACCATGGATTTGGATTTTATGGAATCAGTTTGGTGGGTTTTTAAGCAGCTTTGGGACAAGAGGTTGATTTATGAAGGCTATCGTTCCATGTATATTTGCCCCAGATGCGAGACAACTTTATCCCAGCAAGAAATTGCTGAAGGTTATAAAATGGTTAAAGATTTATCAGTGACCGTGAAATTTAAAATAACGAATTATAGCGAATTAAAAACGAATTTAACAAATAATGAAAATGTTTATATACTGGCGTGGACAACTACGCCGTGGACATTGATTGGCAATGTGGCGTTGGCGGTGAATAAAAGTATTAAGTATCAAGCATTAAGTATCAAGGGAAATAAAGAAAAATATCTTGTTGCCAGAGAAAGAGTTAAGGAGATATTAAAGGGCAAAGAATATAAAATTGTCGGAGAAGTTGAAGGTAAAGATTTGGTTGGGTTAAATTATCAGCCATTGTTTGATTATTATTCTAAAGATAAAAAATTGGAAAATAAAGAAAATGGCTGGAAAATTTACGCGGCTGATTTTGTAACCATTGAAGAAGGCACGGGCGTAGTGCATATCGCGCCGGCGTTTGGCGAGGATGATATGAATTTGGGTAAAGAATATAATTTACCTTTTATTCAACATATTAATATGGATGGAACAATTAAGGCGGAAGTAAAAGATTTTGTTGGTATGAATGTCAAGCCAGCCAAAGATACGCAAAAAACTGATGTAGAAATTATTAAATATTTGGCCAATAAAAATTTATTGTTTGCCAAGGAAAAATACGAGCATAGCTATCCGCATTGCTGGAGATGCGAAACTCCATTAATAAATTACGCCACCACCTCATGGTTTGTGGCTGTGACAAAAGTTAAAGATAGAGCCTTGGAGCTGGCGTCAAGAATTAATTGGTCGCCGGCGCATATTAAAGAAGGCCGTTTCGGCAACTGGCTGGCTGGCGCGCGCGACTGGTCAATCAGCCGGCAGAGATTTTGGGCATCGGTCATGCCAATTTGGAAATGTGAGTGCGGCGAAATAAAAGTATTTGGTTCTGTGGCCGAACTGGAACAAGCTAGCGGCGAAAAAATTACTGATTTGCATAAGCATATTGTTGATAAAATAACTTTAAAATGTGCCAATTGTTCAGGTGTTATGAAGCGGGTACCTGATGTTTTAGATGCTTGGTTTGATTCCGGTTCAATGCCGTATGCCCAGATGCATTATCCATTTGCTAATAAAGAAAAATTTGAAGCCAATTTTCCGGCCGAATTCATTGCCGAAGGAGTTGACCAAACTCGCGCCTGGTTTTATTATCTGCATATTATCGCGACGGCGATCAAGGATAAGGCGGCGTTTAAAAATGTAATTGTTAATGGGATTGTTTTAGCTGAAGACGGTAAAAAAATGTCCAAGAGATTAAATAATTATCCGGACCCAGAGGAAATTTTTAATAAATACGGAGCTGATGCGATGCGCTATTATTTAATTTCTTCTCCGGTTATGGCAGCGGAGAATTTGAATTTTTCCGAAGACGGCGTAAAAGAAAGTTTTCGTAAGATTAACATGATACTTTGGAATGTCTATAAATTTTATGAATTATTCTCTAATACCCTCACCCCTAACCCCTCTCCCGCTCCTAATATCGCAGGAGAGGGAAATAAAATCCCCTTAACCCCGCAAATGCGGGGCAAAAATGTTTTAGATAAGTGGATTTTAGCTAGATTGAATCAGTTAATTGGCGAAATAACAGAAAGCATGGATAAATATAATTTACCTAAAGCAGTCCGGCCGATTGGCGATTTTATTAATGATTTATCAACTTGGTATTTGCGTCGTTCCCGCGACCGGTTTAAAGCCCTCACCCCTAACCCCTCTCCCGCTCCTGGTGTCACGAGAGAGGGGAACAATAAAGTAATTGATAAACAGGTAGCTTTGGCAACCACTGGGTATGTTTTATTAAATTTAGCCAAAGTAATGGCGCCATTTTTGCCTTTTTTGGCCGAGCAAATATGGCAGAAAGTTAGCGGCTTTAATTTTCAAGACGAAAATAAATCAGTGCATTTAGAGAGCTGGCCGAAAATTGAATTAAGAATTAAGAATTACGAATCAAGAATTATTAAAGAGATGGAGCTGGTGAGGAAAATTGTGGAGTTGGGATTGGCAGAAAGAGATAAAGCGGGGATTAAGGTAAGACAAGCCTTGCGGAAGTTAGAAGTAAGAAGTAAGAAGTTAGAATTAAATGATGAATATATAAATTTAATTAAAGACGAGTTGAATGTGAAAATAGTAAAATGTAAAAAAGGTAAAGGAGAAATTAAAGTTGAGTTAGATACGGAGTTAACTGAAGAATTAAAATTAGAGGGAGTTAAAAGGGAAATTGTGCGTCTAATTAATATGATGCGCAAAGAAGCAGGCTTAACAATCCAAGACAGAATAATTTTATTTTGGCAGAGCGAGGGCAAAATGATTAAGCAAGCCCTTGCCAAGCTGGCAGAAGAGATTAAAAAAGATACTTTAGCGAGCGAGATTAAACAGGATATTGGTGGCATTGAAGCGAGCAGAGAAGTAAAAATTAACAGTGAATTGATTATATTGAGGATTGCCAAAAAATAATTATTAACAGGATTTACACGGTTGATTAACAGTTGGCTAAAATTAGTTATTTTTTCGGGTCAAACAGTCCTCACTTCAAAAATAACTAATTTTAGCCAACTGCCACAAATATTTTTTAAGCGCGTAAGTTCTGTTATTAACCCACAAAAATGTCGCAGGTTAAAGCGCTAGTATTATTTTCCGGCGGGCTGGACTCAATGTTGGCAGCTAAAGTTTTAGAGGAACAGGGAGTTGATATTCAGCCGCTATGCTTTAACAGCATTTTTTTTAGCTGTACTAGAGCCGAGAAAATCGCTGCCAATTTCGGCTGGAAGCTAAAGGTTATTGATATCAGTCAGGGCATTTTAAAGCTGGTAAAAAATCCTCCTAGCGGTTATGGCAAAAATTTAAACCCTTGCCTTGATTGCCATGCCTTGATGATTAAAAAAGCCGGAGAATACCTCACCCCTAACCCCTCTCCTAGACAGGAGAGGGGAACCAATCCGCTGGCTAGCAGAAAGGTGGGTGAGGTTTATGATTTGATTGCCACTGGAGAGGTTTTGGGCCAGCGGCCGTTTTCGCAAAACAGAGAAGCTTTAGCGCAAGTAGCCAAATTAGCCGGCGTAGAAATTTTACGGCCATTATCGGCTAAACTGCTGCCACTAACTCAAGCAGAAAAGAGCGGTTTAATAAATCGTCATAGATTGTTAGACATAAAAGGCCGATCGCGGCAGCGCCAGCTGGAATTAGTTGAAAAATATAAAATTAAAGAGTATAGTAGCCCTGCTGGCGGCTGTCTTTTAACTGACCAAGAATTTAGCCAACGTTTAATGAAGATGCTGGGCTGGTGGCCGGAGTGTACTATTAATGATGTAAGCTTATTAAAATATGGACGTATTTTTTGGCTGTCCCTCACCCCCAGCCCCTCTCCCGCTCCTGGTGTCGCAGGAGAGGGGGGTAAAGTCTTGTTGGTAGTTGGCAGGAATGAAAAAGAGAATGAACAGCTGGAAAAAATAGCGCAAACAGGCGATATTATTTTGGAGCTTAAGGATGAAATGGGACCAATAACTATAGTTAGAATTAAGAATTACGAATTACGAATTACGAATGAAATGCGAGAAATAGATGTGCCAAAGGAATTAAAAATGAGTGAATTAAAAATGGGAGCAGAAAAAAATCAAGAGGAAATAGTAAACATAGCGGCGTTACTGACAGGATATTATGCAACTAAAGCCAGAGGGAAAAGAGTAAAGATAAAAATAAAATTAATAGAGAAAGATATTAAAAAAAGAAATAATAATTATTTGATAAATAAATTCTCTTAGCGTATTACTATTTAACAGCTAACAGCTGTTAGCTGTTAGTAGGCGTTATGAGTTATGAGATTTAAATTTATGACTACAACACTGTGGATTATTTTGGGCGTTATGGCGGTGGTTATTTTGGCGATAATCGCTCTTTACAATTCTTTAATTCGTTTAAAAGTGCGCGTTAATGAGGCCTGGAGCGATATTGACGTTCAGCTAAAGCGCCGCCATGATTTAATTCCCAATTTAATTGAAACAGTCAAGGGTTATGCGGCTCATGAAAAAAGCACTTTGGAAAATGTTATTAAGGCAAGGAATCAGGCAATGTTAGCCGGCAGTGCTGGCGAAAAAGCTAAAGCAGAAAATGCTTTAAGCGAGACTTTAAAATCAATTTTTGCCTTGGCCGAAAATTATCCCAACTTAAAAGCCAATGAAAATTTTTTGGAATTGCAAAGGGAACTATCTGATACGGAAAATAAAATTCAGGCCGCGCGCCGTTTCTACAATGGCAATGTGCGCGACTTTAACACCAAACTGCAGGTTTTTCCCACCAATATAATCGGCAATATGCTGGGCTTTAAAGAGCGTGATTTTTTTGGTTTGGATGATGCTAGCGAGAAAGAGCCGGTGCAGGTGAAGTTTTAATCTCATAACTCACAGCTCGTAACCCGTAACCGGCAACTCTTTAGATTTGGCATTTGAGTTATGAGCTATGAGTTACAAGTTACGAGATTTTATGGCTACGCTATACACCCACATAGACTCAAACAAGCGCAAGAGCTGGCTGCTTTTGTCCGGTTTTTTTATTTTGATTATTTTAGTTGGTTATGTTTTTAGCTATGTTATGGATGATAGTGCTATTTTGTATGTAGCGGTTTTTATTAGCATTATTTTCAGTTTTATCAGCTATTGGTGGAGCGACAAAATAGTTTTAGCCATGAGTGATGCCAAATTAGTTAAGCATGACACCAATAAAGAGTTTTACCATGTTGTTGAAAATCTTTGTATTACTGCTGGTTTGCCATTGCCGAAAATTTATGTTATTAATGATACAGCGCTTAATGCTTTTGCCACTGGACGCGATCCCGAGCATGCGGTAGTAGCGGTGACCGTCGGTCTATTGCAAAAATTAGATCGCAGTGAATTAGAGGGGGTAATTGCCCATGAATTATCGCATATTGGCAATCGTGATATATTATTAGCTACCTTAGTTACTGTTATGGTTGGCGTGATTGTGCTCTTGGCTGATTGGTTTAGGCGCTGGTCAATTTTTGGTTCCAGGAAAAATAATAGCGAAAGAGATGGCCGGATAACTTTAATTATAACCATAGTCGCGATTGTCCTTTCTATTTTAGCCCCGATTTTTGCTTATTTAATGCAGTTTGCCATTTCCCGAAAAAGAGAATTTTTAGCTGACGCGGACGGCGCGCTGTTAACCCGTTATCCAGAAGGATTGGCTAAGGCATTGGAAAAAATATCAGCTGACCAAGAGCCATTGGAAGTGGCTAATCGCGCCACGGCGCACTTATATATTACTTCGCCTTTCAAGGAAGACAGCAAAAAGAAAACTAGTTTTTGGGCCAAGGCATTTATGACGCATCCGCCGGTTAGCGAAAGAGTTGCGGCCTTGCGCGGGTTAAAAATGTAAAATTATTTTTATGCAAAGAGGGATTAAGGGTCGCCACTCCACCCGTTTAAAAAATTATGATTATAGTAAAGCGGGAATATATTTTGTAACGATTTGCGTTAAGGATAGGAAAAAATTTGTTTGGCAAGATTAAAGGGGAGGAAATGATATTGAATGATTTAGGAAAAATTATTGAGGCGGAGTGGTTGAATATCCCCGGAAATTATTTGAACATAGAATTAGATGAATTTATAATAATGCCAAATCATTTGCATGGCATTGTAATAATTAATGATGTTATTAATATTATAGGGGCAATTCATGGAGATGATTCACGTTTTGTAGGGGCAATTCATGAATTGCCCCTACAGTCAGGATTAGCGCGTCGCAAGATGTTGATTCCAAAAATTATTGGATTTTTTAAAATGAATTCTGCAAAACAGATTAATCATAATTTAAATCGGACAGGTACGTCCGTTTGGCAGCGCAATTATTATGACCATATAATCCGCAACGAACAATCTTTAAATAGAATTAGACAATATATTTATAATAATCCGGGAAATTGGCCGTTGGATCCAGAAAATCCAAATAACAAAATAAAATAATTAAACTAAATAATATGGTTAAAAAAGTTAATTATCAACAATTGGAAAAGAAACTGACCATCAGCAAAAAAAGCTGTTGGGAAGTGTGGGATGACAAAATTAAAAAGGAGGCCTTTGCCTTTGCCGAAGATTATAAGATTTTTCTTAATCAGTCTAAAACTGAATGGGAAGCAGTAGCGGCTGGTATTAAATTAGCTGAGAAGAATGGCTTTAAAAGTATTAGTAAAGTTAAAACACTTAAGCCGGGCGATAAGGTATATGCGGCTAATCGAGAAAAATCTTTATTATTAGCTAAAATTAGTCAGAAAAATTTTAGCCAAGGCTTTAAGATAATTATGTCTCATATTGATTCGCCTCGCCTTGATTTTAAGATTTTGCCGATTTATGAAGAGGAAAGCCTGGCCTTTGCCAAAACCCATTATTATGGCGGCATTAAAAAATACCAATGGCCGACCATTGCCTTGGCTTTGCATGGAATTGTCTATTTGGAAAATGGCAAGAGGATTGAGATAAATATTGGTGAAAAAGACAGTGATCCAATTTTTATGATTACTGACCTTTTGCCTCATCTGGATAGGCCGGGAGGCATGGAGACTGGTGCAAAAATTAAGGGCCGCGAAGTTAAGGGTGAAGAATTAAATTTAATTTTAGGCTCTTTACCGGTAAACGCTGGCAAAGTAAAAGAAAAAGTAAAATTAGCAGTTTTGCAGCATTTATTCAATGAATATGGCATAAAAGAAGAAGATTTAACCAGCGCTGAAATATATGCTGTGCCCAGTGAAAAAGCGCGAGATTTAGGTTTTGATAAAAGTTTAATTTCAGCTTATGGCCAAGATGACAGAGCGTGTTCTTACGCGGCGTTAAAAGGTTTTATCGATTCCAAAATAGGTAGTCAAACGCAAATTTGCGTTTGGGTAGATCGTGAAGAAACCGGTTCTGACGGAAATACTGGCGCACAATCTGTTTTTATTGAAAAATTTATCTCTGATATTTTAAAATTAGGCGGCAGTAAAGGCGATTTGAATGAAGTATATAGCCTCTATTCTTTAAGTCAAGCGATTTCAGCCGATGTTACAAGCGGAGTTGACCCTGATTATAAGGATGTTTATGATTTAAGGAATGCTTGCCGTTTGGGCTTTGGCTTAGCTATTGAAAAATATACTGGTGGCGGCGGCAAGTATTTTACTTCCGAAGCTTCAGCCTCTTTAATTTATCAGTTAAAATCAATTTTTAAGAAAAAGAAAAATATCGTTTATCAAATTTCCGGCGGTATGGGCAAGGTTGACCAAGGCGGTGGCGGAACAATCGCCAAGTATTTAGCTAACCGCAATATTGATGTTGTTGATTTAGGAGTTGCCTTGTTTAATATGCATGCTCCTCTGGAGATTGCTTCTAAAGCAGATATTTACTGCGCTTATCTGGGTTATAAAGCGTTTCTTGAAGAATAATTAGATAAAACAAATTTTAAAGTGGAGGTTTTTCGCAAGAGAATCCCCCTTTTTTATTATCAGTATTTTGTGTTATAATATAAACAACTCTTGATATAAAATTATATAATGTTGATATAATTAACAATGTTAATTAGCTATGTCCAATCATCAATCAATTGAAGACTTGTTCAGCGATGACAGCAATGGAGCGGCAGGCAAAGAAACTGTCCAAGCCAAGTTTAAAGACAAGCAGCAAGAGGTAAAAATTAAAGAAATTGAACGCGCGACCAAGAAAAAAGCTGATAACGCGGGGATTCCTTATATTAATTTAGTTGGTTTTCCTATTAGTCCAGAAGCTTTAGCGCTCATCACCGAAGAAGAGGCTCGTGGTTTGTCAGTAGTATGTTTTTATTATGACGGCAAGCAATTGCGCTTAGCTGCTACCCGACCAGATAACCCTCAAGTTTTGTCTTTAGCCAAAGAGTTGGCGGCTAAATATTTTTGCCAAGAGGAAGTTTATCTTACTTCCGAGTATAGCCTGAATTATGCTTTGAATATTTATAAATCTATTCCCAGACCGCGGTTAATGGAAAAAGGAGTAAAAATAACCGAGGCTGATCTGAATAAGTATAGTGAGAGCTTTGCCAGTTTTAAGGATTTACAGGAGCAAATCGGTCAAATTCCGGTTACCGAAGTAGTGACGATGATGATGGCTGCTGCAGTTAAGACTAACTCTTCTGATATTCATATTGAGGCCGAGGAAAAAGAAATCAAAGTTAGGTTTAGGATAGACGGTGTTTTGCACGATGTGGCTAGTTTGGATAAATCAGTCTGGCAGAAAATTATTTCCCGAATGAAACTTTTAGCTGGCGTTAAAATAAATATTATTGATAAACCGCAAGATGGCCGGCTGTCAATTTATTTAACCAATGACCGGATTGACATCAGGGTCTCTTTTTTGCCAACTAACTTTGGTGAAAGTGTAGTGATGAGATTATTACGTTCCAGCGCTGTTGGCTTGGAATTTGACGATTTAGGTATTCGCGGCCGGGCTTTCCAGCAGCTTAAGCGGGAAATTGAACGCCCCAACGGCATGATCATTACTACTGGCCCAACTGGTTCAGGCAAAACCACCACGCTTTATGCCATTTTAAAAAAATTAAATCAGCCAGAAATTAAAATTATTACCATTGAAGATCCGATTGAATATCAGCTCAAGGGCGTTAATCAGTCGCAAACCACTGAAAAATATACCTTTGCCCAGGGTTTGCGCTCGATTGTCCGCCAAGACCCGGATATCATTATGGTAGGAGAAATTCGCGATTTAGAAACAGCGGAAATGGCAATTCAGGCGGCTTTGACCGGCCATTTAGTCTTGTCAACGATTCATACTAATGACGCCGCCGGTACTGTGCCTCGGTTTTTATCAATTGGCGCTAAGCCTTTTTTGCTGGCGCCGGCGCTTAATGCCATGATCGGCCAGCGCTTGGTCAGGCGGCTGTGCGAGAAGTGCAAAAAAGAGATAGCCCCAGATGATGACACACTAGTAAAGATTAGAGAATTGTTGGAAAAATTGCCTGAAGAAGAAAAGAACAAAATCAATTTAAACAAGATGAAGTTTTATCAAAGTAGTGGTTGTCAAACTTGCCAAGGCATTGGTTACAAGGGCAGAATTGGTATTTACGAGGTGCTGACAATGAATGCTGAATTGGAAAAAATAATTTTAGGCGGCAAGGTAAGTGAATATGATATGCGGGCTAATGGCAGCAAAAACGGCATGATAACTATGGTTCAAGATGGTTTGCTTAAAGCATTAGACGGCATAACCAGCGCCGAGGAAGTGTTTAGGGTAGCTGAATAACGAATTAAATATTGTTATTCGTGCAATTCGCTATAATTCGTTTAAATTCGTATTTTATGATTAACAAACAATTTATTAAAAAATTAAAACAAGAATATGATAGCCACGAAACAGAGCGGCGGCAGATTATTGGTTTGTCTAATGTTGTGTTGCATGATTCAAAACGAGTAATTTTTTCCCTGCATCGCGGAGACATTAAAAAAGCCGAAGAATCTCTAGTAGAGATTGCCAAAGTCTTAGCTAATTTGGAAAATAAATTCGGCGTTAGCCGTTTGGCCGAGGAAGGTGCTTATAAAGCCGGCGTGGAAGAATATGTTGAAGCCAAAATGTTTTATTTAGTAACTTGCGGTCAGAAAGTTGATAAAATTAAAAAAGTTAAATTAAGTGTTGACAGTTATCTGGGAGGAATTTGCGATTTAACCGGAGAGCTAGTTAGGCGGGCGATTAACCAGGCGGCCGCGGGTAAAATCAGCGAAGTGGCCAAGATCAGAGAAACTATTAGCGAAATCATGGCCGGGTTAGTAGAATTTGATATGACCGGATATTTGCGGACCAAATATGATCAGGCCAAAACTAATTTAAGAAAAATTGAGCAGATAAATTACGAAATAAATATCCGGAAATAAATTCGGTAAATATTCGCGTAAAAAATAGAGACGATCCCACAGAGTTGCGAGGTCGTCTCTATTTTTTTTCTTGGTCTTTAGCGACAATTAAGCTATAATAATTATAGGGAATTTCTCCATAAAATTGTCAGAATTAACATAAAATTAGACTATGAAAAATTATTTATTAGCCATTGCAACTTTGGCTGGCACTGTTATTGGCGTGGGTATATTTGCTTTGCCGTATGTCATTAATCAATCAGGTATAATTTTTTTGCCGGTTTATATGATTATTTTGGGAGTAATACAACATTATTTGCATTTGCTTTTTGCTGAAGTTGTTTTATCAACTAACGGTTATCACAGATTGCCTGGTTATGTGGCCGAGTATTCAAATAAGCGCAATAAGTATCTGGCCTTGGCTATATCAATGTTGAGCGACTATGGCATCATAATAGTTTATATTATAGTGGGCGGGCTATTTTTACATCAATTGCTCGGCCCGTTTTTCGGGGGCAGTATTTTTCTTTATTCTACGATGTTGTTTATTATTGAATCGCTAATTGTCTTTTTTGGTTTGCGCTTAATTGCCGGGGCTGAATTTATTATGTCCCTCTTTTTGCTGACTGTAATTGGCTTAATTGCTTGGCATGGCTGGGATTATTATAATTTGGCAAATTATAGTATGTTAAATTTAAGAAATGCCTTTTTGCCTTATGGTCCAGTTTTTTTCGCCATTGGCGGTATGGCTGCTATTCCTGAAGTCTGCCGGCTGTTAGCCAGAAATAAAGAAAAAATAAGAAGCGCCATTTTCTGGGGGACGTTTGTGCCGCTGCTGGCGACATCTTTTTTTGTAGTTGTTATCCTCGGTATGATGGGTAATGGAGTTACGCCAGACACTTTATCCGGCCTGGGGCTGATATTTCAAGATGGAATTATTACGCTGGCTTTGATTTTTGGACTATTAGCGATTATTACTTCATTTTTAACAATTAGCCAGTCATTACGAGAAGCATTCTGGTGGGATTTTAAAATTAATAAAGCGCTAGCTTGGGCCCTGTCCTGCTTGGTACCTTATTTTTTGTATCTGGCCGGCTGGCGCAATTTGACCAAAACTGTCAGTATTACTGGTGCTTTGGCCGGAGGAATTTTCGGTATAGTTTTAATTTGGTTAGTTTTTAAAATCAAAAAACAAGGTAATAAAAAGTCAGTGATTAAAAATAAAATTAATCTGCCGATCGCTTATGGCTTGTCGCTTTTGTTTATTTTGGGCTTTATTTATGAGTTATGGGCAGTTTTATTTAAGTAAAATATGAAGGTTGCTATTATTTCTGATATCCATGACAATTTAGTTAATTTAGAAAAATGTCTAGCTTGGTCTAAGGCAAATGCGGTGGCGGCGGTTATCTGCTGCGGCGATATTGTCAACAGCGAAACATTAGATTATTTAGCTAAAAATTTTAAGGGGACAATTTATTTAGTTAGAGGTAATTTAGAAATTTATCAGGAAATTGAAGTCCAACAATATAGCAATATAAATTATTTGGGCTTAGCCAATATTTTTACGCTTGATAATAAAAAAATTGGCGTTTGCCATCAGCCTGATTTAATCAAAGAGATTATCAGGCAAGGACAATGTGATTATATATTTTATGGCCACACGCATCAGCC
>Ga0210019_1001985_pt1 | contig 20678 bp, 25 predicted proteins | sample CryGeyCG2114_020_2_FD_183969 | JGI IMG/M metagenome (GOLD analysis project Ga0210019, IMG submission 183969) | Groundwater microbial communities from aquifer - Crystal Geyser CG11_big_fil_rev_8/21/14_0.20 (SPAdes) (version 2) | ecosystem: Environmental > Aquatic > Deep subsurface > Groundwater ...
CATCCAGAAAACCAATTCGGCTTATGCCGTGAGAACCTTAAGCTCTTTGATCACTTCCGGAGTGCCGATTGTCAGATCTTTAGAAATTGTTTCCGGAGCGGTGGAAAATGTTTATTTTCAAGAGGCAATGGCTAAAGCTAGCAAAGAAGTAAGGAAAGGCGCAAAACTCTCCGATGCTTTAAGACCATATCAAAAACTTTATTCCCCAACCGTAATTCAAATGATCCAAGTGGGAGAAGAAACCGGAGAAACCTCGACCATTTTAGCCAAATTGGCTGATTTTTATGAAGAAGAAGTGGCTAATGCCACCAAAAATTTATCGGCCGTGATTGAGCCGGTTTTAATGCTTCTGATTGGAGCAGCCGTCGGCTTTTTTGCCGTTTCCATGTTTCAGCCAATTTACGGAATGCTCGAAGCGATAAAATAACCTTAAACCCTAAACCGTAAACTTTAAACAAAAAATGAATAAAAGGTTTAAAGTCTATAGTCTAAAGTCTAAAGTCGCTAGTTTTACTCTTGTTGAATTATTAGTAATCATTGGGATTTTGATAATTTTAGTTGCTATTGCCGTCCCCAATCTTCGTTTCTTTCAAAAAGAATCGGAATTGGCAAATTCGGCTGAAGAAATTATTAATGCTCTCAGGCTTGCTCAAAATAAAACCCTGGCCTCAGAAGAAGCTAGCCAATACGGCGTCTATTTTGACGATACGACCACCCCTCATCAATATACTTTATTTAAAGGAGCAAATTATACTTCAAGAGATACCTCTTTTGATGAAATCCACAAACTGCCAAGTTCGATTGAAATTTATGAAATAAATTTAGTTGGTGGAGGAAAAGAGGTTGTTTTTTTTCGAATAATTGGGGCAACCGATCAATCTGGCAAAATCTTCCTTAGACTAAAAGAAGAACCAACGAAAACTAAAACTATTGTCATCCAACCTTCGGGCCAAATAACTTTAGGCGAAGAAGCTTTACCAACCGATACCGATCGCATTAAAGATTCTCGCCATGTCCATTTCGATTATAGTCGAGTTATTGATACCTCAACCGAAAGTCTCATTTTGAATTTTGAGGGAGGAGTGACGAAAGAGATTTTAATTTCTGAAAATTTGAAAGACGGCCAAATCCATTGGGAAGGGGAAGTCGATGTTTCGGGCCAAGTTCAAAAATTGAAAATTCATACCCATAGGTTAAACAATCCTGATACCCAATTTTGCATCCACAGGGATAGAAGATTTAATAATAAGAGTTTAACCATTACAATTAGCGGTGACTTATCAGGCAGTCTTATTGAATATTCAGCCGATGGCTTAACTACAACCTCAACTTCAATTTTTGTTAGCAATCTCCAATGGCAATAAGCAAAAAATTCAAAATTAAAAAAGGGATTTCTATAATTGAAATTTTAATAGTTATTTCCATAATTTTAGTTGCTTTAACTAGCCTTCTAGGAATAGCTACTTTTTCCTTAAGGATTTCAACTTTAATTAAAGAAACTACCAAAGCTAATAACTTAGCCCAAGAGGTGATTGAGGCAGTTAGGAATTTTAGAGATGGAACCGATTGGAATATAAATGGTTTAGGAGTTTTAACTTCCGGTGTTAGTTATTTTCCTCAAAAGACAGCCGATAATCCTCCAAAATGGCAAATGGTTCAGGGAGAAGAAACTGTTAATGGTTTTACCAAGAAAGTTGTCTTTGAGAAGGTCTTTCGGGACGCCGATGATAATATTTCTAGTTCTGGAACTGAAGACCCGAATACAAAAAAGGCAACAATTTCTGTTTCCTGGAAAGAAAAAAAAGTAGCAATAGTAACTTATTTCACAAATTGGAAGTAATAAAATGTTTAAAAAGGGATTTACTTTATTAGAGATTTTGGTCTATATCGGAGTTTTGGGTATTATCATTGTTGCCATTTCCTCTTTTTTGATCTGGGCTACTCAGTCAAATACCAAAGCCAAGGTGATGAGAGAGACCTTAGATAATGCCCGGAGGGCAATGGAAATAATGACTTATGAAATAAGGGAAGCAAAAAATATCTATACTCCCACTTCCACCTCAACTCAACTTTCTTTAGAAATAACTCATTATTTGCCAGAAAGAGAGACGAGAAGTTATATTGATTTTTATCTTTGTAATTTTCATTTGTGCCTGAAAAAAGAATCCCAAAATCCGATCTCCTTGACTTCTGATAAAGTAGAGGTTGAAAATTTATCTTTTACTCAGGTTATTACTAATGGTGTTCCTTCTGTCCAAATCAATTTAAAATTAGATTATAAAAATCCAAACAATCGACCAGAATATCAGGCCACGGTTGAACTAAATTCAACCGTCTCTTTAAGAAGTTATTAAAATGATTGATCTAGTTTATAATCAAAAAGGATTTGCGGCTTTTTTTATAACAATTTTAGTCTTGGCAGTAATTTTTGGGATTGCTATTTCCCTTACTGTTTTGATTTTAGGTCAGCAAAGAATTTCTGGAAACATCGTCAAGTCAAGCCAAAGTTATTTTGCGGCTGAGGCCGGGATTGAGGACGCAATATTGAGGTTGAAAAATAAAATGAAGTGGTCGAGCCCTTATAATTTAAATGTTGGAGGAGCTTCAGCAACAATTGAAATATCAAGTATTATTGGTGGTTCAAGGACGATTACTTCCAAGGGAAATTTTCTAAATCGGATAAGAAAAATCCAAATTGTCTATAAAATTTCCACCCAGCAAATCTCTTTTTATTATGGAGCTCAGGTAGGGGACGGAGGAATGCTAATGGGAAATAATTCTAGGGTCAGAGGCAATATTTATTCAAATGGTAGCGTCATTCCAGCCAAAGGTGGGGATAAGGGTTACATTGATGAGAGTATTATCGTGGCTATTAACGGTAATCGAATTGAAGGATTGCAAGTTGGAAAAGATGCTAAAGCCCATACCTGTAAGGATTCTCAAATTACCGGAACATTAACCTATGTTTCAGGAGGTAGCGTCCAAAATTGTACTGCTGGTGGGGCAACAAATATTCAGCCCAATGAAATTCCGGCAAAAGATTTGCCGATTTCTCAAGGCCAGATTGATAAATGGAAACAAGAAGCTGAAGGTGGGGGAATAATTTCTGGAGATTATACAGTTTCTGGGAAAATTACTCAAAATTTAGGACCAAAAAAAATTACTGGGAATTTATTAGTTGATAATAATGCTACTTTAAACATGACTGGGACAATCTGGGTGGTAGGAAATTTAAGAATTGATAATGGCTCAACGATTAAATTAGATTCAAACTCTTATAACTCTCTTAGCGGGGTAATAGTAGTTGATGGCAAAATTAAGGTCAGGCCCAATACTTATTTAAAAGGAAGCGGCCAAGAAGGAAGTTATCTTATGCTTTTATCAACAAATCCAGAGGTTTCAGATACTGCCAATCCAGCTATTGATGTTGATAATAATAGCGATGCTGCCATTTTTTATGCAAACCAGGGTTTAATCGTTTTGAGAAATAAAATCAAAGCCAGGGAAGTGACGGGCTATAAAATTTTTCTTGATAATAATGCTGAAATTTTGTATGAAGCAGGTTTGGAAGAGGCTACTTTTTCTTCCGGTCCAGGTGGCTCTTGGGAAGTAGCTGATTGGAAAGAGATAGAGTAAAAATTCTAATCTAAAAATTTCAAATGTGGTTAAGAAACCACTTTTTGTTTTTGTTTTTTTGATGGTATAATTAAAATGAAAATGTTAAACTTTTTAGATTTAAAACCCGAGGCCTTTGGTTTAGATATCTCCGATTTATCTTTGAAGATTTTGAAATTGAAGAAGAAAAAAAATTTTTTAAGTTTGGCTTCCTTTGGGGAGGCCGAAATTAAACCCGGAATTATTGAAGGCGGGGAAATAAAAAATGTCGAGGCATTAGGAAAAATTATTAAGGAGGCAGTTTCCAAAATAAAAGGAGAAAAAATTAAAACAAAATATGTTGTCTGCTCTTTGCCAGAAGAAAAGGCATTTTTGCAAATCATTCAGATGCCGATGATGAAAGAAGAGGAATTAAAGAAAGCGATCTATTTTGAGGCTGAAAATTATATTCCTTTGCCAATGGAAGAAGTTTATTTAGATTACCAGATTGTAAAACCAGTCATCAATCACTTGGACCACTTCGATGTTTTAATTATCGCTATGCCCAAAAAAGTAATCGACCCTTATGTTTTGGCATTAAAAAAAGCCGGTCTCATCCCTAAGATTTTGGAAATTGAATCCCAAGCCATTGCCCGGGCTTTGGTCAGAAATGGAGTTTCCCCTTCCTCTCTTCTTTTAATCGACCTCGGGGCTACCAGATCTAGTTTTATTATTTTTTCTGGTTACTCTTTAAGATTTACCAGTTCTATTTCCGTTTCTTCTCAAAAATTTAGTGACGCTATTGCCAAAAATTTAAAAATTGATTTAAATGAGGCCGAGAAATTGAAAATAAAATCTGGTTTAAAAGAAGGGGAAAAAATTTTTGAAATCCTTTCTCCTCTCCTGAAAAATTTAATTAAAGAAATAAAAATTTGTCTTTTTTATTATCACACTCACATTCACCACGAGCACTTGCCTTTGGATGGTAAAGAGGTAGAAAAAATCTTACTTTGTGGCGGAGGAGCCAACTTAAAAAACTTAACTAATTTTCTCTCTCCGGAACTTAAAATTCCCGTTGAATTAGGTAATCCTTGGTCTAACATTTTGCCTGAACCTCTTAAAGAGGTTCCTGAGTTATCCTATGAAAAATCTCTAGCCTTTACCACTGCCTTGGGATTAGCCATCAGAGGCATTGAATCATATAAACATCTAATCATATAAACATAGGAACAAAATAAATTCGCAATGCTTAAATGTTAAAATATTAAAATGCTAAAATGATAAAATGAAGTATGCTAACCAATCTTTTGCCACCCCGAAATAAAGCCGAACTTTTTGAAGAGGAGGTAAAAAACCTGATTATTATTTTAGGCATTTTGTTTTTCATTTTTCTTTTTTCTTTCACTTTGATTTTATTTGAAATTCAGAATTATATTTCTGAGCAGGTAGATTCAGAAAAAATTACGATGGATTTGGAAAAAAAGAGAGTAGAGGATTCAGAAACCCAAAATCTAAGAGCGAAAATCATCTCTTTAAATAAAACACTCGCCCAGCTTAACTCCTTTTATCAGGAACAAAACAAATTGGCTGAGGTCCTCAATAAAATTTCGGAAATTTTACCTCCTCAAATGTATTTGACTAATTTTTCTTATCAAAAAGAATTAAATCAGGTTTCCCTTTCCGGCTTTTCCCCCACCAAAGAGATTTTGTATGATTTTAATAAAAATTTAGAGAAAGAATTTTCTAATGTTTATTTTCCTCTTCAAAACTGGGTGAAATCAACCGACATCGATTTTCAGGCCACTTTTAAAATAAAATAACCCTACGAATTACGAATCACTACGAATATACGAATATTTTATTCGTAATAATTCGTAGCCGAAAGCGCAGATTCGTAAATTCGTACATCGCTTTCGGTATGAGTCCAAGAAAAAAAATTTATTTTTGGCTTCTCATTTTTACACTTATCTCTCTTTTTTTCATTGCTTTTCTCATTCCCAAATTTTTGAAAGAAATTCGAGCCAATTCCCAGGAATTAATTTCTCTCAAAAGTGAATTGGCTTCTTTTCAAAAAGAAACCGAAAATCTTAACAAATTAAAGGTGGTTTACCAAAATTATCAATCGAATTTGGCTAAAATTGATCAAATTTTCATTGACCCTGAAGTGCCAATTGAATTCTTCAATTTTTTAGATAAAAATGCTTCGCTCTCTCAATTGAAGATTGAAATTTCTCCGGTGTCAAAACGAGAAACAGAGACCGAATCCTCTCCAAGTTTATTTTTCCAAATTTCAACCAGTGGTTCTTTCCTTAATTTTTTAAAGTTCTTAGAAAAATTAGAAAATGCCCCCTACCTCATCGATATTTTAAACCTTAATGTTAAAAAAATAGCTGAAAGAGAAATTCAATCGAAAGGTCTTTTGCCTCAAGATGTTGAATCTACTTTTCTAATAAAAGTTTATACTAAATAATTCGTATGGGCCCATTCGCATACCCGAGCGGAGCGAGGTTGGGCTGTTCGCATGCTATGAATAAATTACAAAGATTGACAGAATTTTTAAAGAAAATTTTTTGGAAGATCGGGGAAAATCCTCTCTCTGCCTTTTTCATTCTTTTGGTTTTGGCTTTAATCTTTGATGGTTTGATTTTTTATCAATACAGTTTTTTAGCCGAAAAAAAAGAGCCCCAAATTATCGAGAGACCGGTTCAATTTAAAGAAGAACTCTACCAAAAAATTTTAAAAGAATGGGAGAGACGCCAGGAAAAGTTTGAAAAATCTGATTTAAAAGAATACCGGGGTTTGTTTAGAGTTTTGCAACCGCCAGCGGGGTTGACCGAATGAAGAAAATCTTTATAATTAAAAGTTGCAAAATGCCCCTATAGCTTAACGGATAAAGTATTTGCCTTCTAAGCAAATGATCCAGGTTCGATTCCTGGTAGGGGCACATTTTCATTTTTATGAAAAAAATTGTTTATTCCTCTCATTTGATATTTCGTTTAAAACTGAGAGAAATTCCTTATGATTTGCCAAGAGAAATCTATCAATCATCTAAAGAATATTATTTTGATAAAGAAACATTGAAAAGAGTAGCAATAAAGAAAATAAAGTTTAAAAACAAATTAAGAGAAATAGCAGTAATCTATGAAGAAATGAATAATCAAATAAATTTAATTACCATTCATCCCTTGAAGAATTATCAGAAAATAAGTAGGATAAAATCAGGGAGGTGGCAAAAACTATGAAAAATTCTAAGAAAATAATAAACTACGATCCAAAGAGTGATGTCTTATATATCGGAGTGAAAAAGGGAGTCGAAGAAGAATTTGTTGAGATTTCACCCGGAATTAATATCGAACTTGACTCAAATGGTCAAGTAATTGGCATTGAGATTTTAAACGCTTCAAGAGTATTTAAACCGATAGTAAGACCTCTTCAGAAGCAAATTTTAGAGCCAGTCGTGAAATAGAGGTTTTCTAATTAAGCATAACTCGAACCACATTTTACTTGCCCCGTAGTCAAATTGAAAAATTTGTACTACTGGGGTAAAAGAAAATTTTTATACATTAAGAAAAACAGAAATCTCATAGAAATTTTTGTTTTTTCCTGGGTTTTTGTTTTACGGATAATTTTTGATATAATAAATAAAAGCTAACCAATTTTAATTTTTAGTTTTCAAATAAAAATTTATGAAATTGCTCAATATTTTCGTATGGATTTTAAGAATTTTTGGTCTACTCAGCATAATCTTGGTATGCTTGTTTTTAATATTACTTATTCTTAAGCATGCTCTTTTCGGGCAAGTCCTCGGGAAATCGTCGTAGCCCTCCAAGGTTTAGTATTTCTTTGTCTTGCACAAGGATTATCAAGAGAAGAAAAATGGGCTTGGGATACCGGACGCATTATTTTGATTCTTTTCGTGGTCTTTGCTAATTCTATTATTTTCGCAGGAATTAACATTTTTTTTCTATTTTTACTAGTAAAAGTAAGGAAACCATTCATTGAGAAACCCAAAGAAAAAATTTCTCTGTGGTTTCGTAATCCCTACTTTGTAACTGCTGTTTTGGGAACGGTTATTGCATTTCTTATCAGAGGAGGAATGCTGGCCCAGCGACTTTGGCAAATGCTAATATGGTGAAGAATCCGAATCGTTAAAAGAAAAATAAGAAATTGGGGACAGATTTCATTTTTCTTCTCCATTTTGCGCTTTAGCGAGCTTCGCTCGCTAAAAACTTGAAATTGTCGCCTCGCTTTGCGAGGCCAAAACTGCCAAAGAACCGGAAAAATACCTGCCCCGTAGTGAAACGAAGTTTCTACTATCGGGGTCGGCTTGAACTACGTTTTAAAATAAAATTTTTTATTTTTAATATACGTGAAAGTTTATTTGGACAACAGTGTTTTAAATAGACCTTTTGACAATTCAGAGATTACTATAAATCGTTTAGAGACCGAGATTTTGTTTTGGATTATAGATTTAATCAAGAAAGACAAAATAATTTTGGTTAATTCAGCAATGATTGAATATGAAAACTCTCTTAATCCCTTTCCGGAAAGGAAAATTTTTATAGAAGAAATTCTGAAGTTATCCAAAAGCTTTCAGGAGCTTAATTTGAATATTAAAAAATTAGCCAAAATTTTAAGTGAAAAATTCAAAACAGAATTTATTGATGCCTTACATATAGCATCTGCTCAGTTTGCGAGGGTTGATTTTTTTATTACTTCAGATTATAATTTAATTAAGAAATATAAAGGAGAATTAAAAGTAATTAGCCCCCGACAATTTCTACAAGAATATGAAAAATACAAAAATTGAGGAAAAAACCTTACTCCATTCTGCCTTAGAAGTATTACTGAAAAATTTAGGCCCAAGGAAAACCACTCAGTTGTGGCAGATTTTGACTACTTCTAAAATTGATTATTTAAAAATTAGGCCTAAACTTTTTTCTGGTAAATCCTTAGGAACCATCTATAAAGAAGCAAAAAAATTTAATCGGGGTAAATTTTAGAGCCAGTCGTGAAATAGAGGTTTTCTAATTAAGCATAACTCGAACCACATTTTACTTGCCCCGTAGTCAAATTGAAAAATTTGTACTACTGGGGTAAAAGAAAATTTTTATTCAATTATTTTAAAAGTCGAAGATTAAAATAACGCTAATCAAAACAGAAAATAGTTTACATAAAATTATGGAGGAAATTAGTTTCCCAATAAAAACAAAAATTGCGGCGTGGATAATGATAGTTTCTGGAATACTTGGGATTTTAAATATCGGAGCTTATGGATTTTATATGACTCCTGGTCCAGGCGTAACTCCTCTTGGAACATCGTGGGCTTTATCGACGGCTATTGGTATTCTTTCATTGACTGAAAAATTCCCTGGAAAATTCCTTAGTTTTCTCTCGCTCATTTTAACATTAATTTATTTTATAGGAGCATTTTTTATTGCACCTATTTTTCTTTTGCGAAGAAAAAAATGGGCTTGGCAGTTTATTATAATTAGCCTTTTCATAAGTGCGATTTTGATATTTTTTCAGAGAGGCAGTTTTCCAAGAGACGAGGAAGTCGGTATTTTTTATCCAATTATTCTCTTCATTCTTCTCCTTCTCGATCGCAAAAACTTCTGGGAAATTACTACCTAAACATAGAGAAAGAATAATCGCAACAAAATACTTTTTATTTTTGGGGTTTTGGAATAACTTGCCGTTAAAGAAAAACTTGAAATTGTCGCTTCCTTTCAGGAAGCAAAAACTGCCAAAGAACCAGAAAAATATCGGCTCGCTGAAACTCCGACGAAGCGGGTCGGCTTGAACACATTTTTAAAAGAAATTTTTTTCAAGTTAATTACGTTTAAGATATAAGTAAGTATTTTCCTTGAGTGGCAATAAATTTGCAACTAGGTCGACAAAAAAGTAACTTTAATACCAAAAATATGAACAAAGTGAAAAAACCATGTTGCGGGGGAGAACCAGAAGAAATGTTTCCCAAAAAAACCGTAACAGAAATAAAAAAAGAGGTTAAAATACGATACGACAAATTTGCCAAAGAAGGTGGTTTGGCTGAGGGTTGTTGTCCTTTAGTTGGAGGAAGAACTGAAAGTTTTGCTTTAGAACACGGACTCTATAGTCAAGAAGATCTTGCCCTAATTCCCAGGTTGGCTATTCGCCTTTCTCGCGGTTGTGGAAATCCTACTGGTTTTGCTAATATCCAACCAGGTGAGATAGTTGCTGATTTTGGTTGTGGCGGCGGTATCGATCTTGTTTTGGCAGCTCACAAAGTGGGACCAACTGGAAAGGTGATTGGAATAGATTTTGCTCCCCAGATGATTGAAAAAGCAAAACAGGTAATGGAGGAAGCTGATTTATCCGACAGAGCCGAGTTTATTCTACTGGATATAGAAAATCCTGAGGTTCCAGATAATATTGCCGATGTAGTAATATCGAACTGCGTGATAAACCTCTGCCCTTGCAAGCCCTGTGTCTATAAACAAGCCTTTGATATTCTAAAACCCGGCGGCCGGCTGGCTATTTCTGATATCGTAACCATTGGAGATGTCAGCCCTAAAGTTCGTGAGTACTTCCGGTCAATTTGGGCAGGGTGCACAGGAGGAGCAATACCAGAAGATGAGTATTTAAAAATAGTTCAGGATGTAGGCTTTGATCAACTTAGAGTAGTAGCCCGCCATGTTCTCAGCCCAAAAGAATTAGAGGAAATGGCAAGTTGCCCAGGTAAAAAATTTTCTCCCCCTTTCTCAAAAGAAAAACTAGCCCAAATGGAAGGGAAAATAGTTAGCACTAAATTTGTAGCTTTTAAACCAAAAAATAAATTCTCTCTATAAACGCGGCGAGCCCGCTTGGGGCAAGCTGCAGATTAGGGGGGTTTGTTTTCGCCGTCACAGGCGGCGAAATTTGTTCGAACTATTTTCAATATAGGGCACCAGCACATTTTTATTAAGGTTAGCACATAGGATTTATCCACAGTCATATTTCTTGACTTTTTCAACTGACAAAGATAAAATAAAAAAATGCCACAGGTTCATTGTAAGGTATGTGGGAAAAAATTTTATGCAAAACCCAGTTGGTTAAAAAAGGGATGGGGAAAGTATTGCTCTGCTAAATGTCAATACAAAGCGTATTTAAAAGGAAAGTTTGTGTATTGTGAGATTTGTGAAAAAAAGATTTGGAGGGAACCCCATGAGTTTAGACATTCGAAAAGCGGAAAATTTTTTTGTAGTAAATCTCACCAAACTATCTGGCGAAATCAAGTATTTAGAGGTCCAAAACATCCGCTTTGGAAAGGAGGAGAACATGTGGAATATAAAAATATCCTGATTCAAAATGGGACTAAGCCAATTTGTAAACTGTGTGGTTGTAAAGATAAAAGAGTACTTGTTGTTCATCACCTAGATAGAAAGAGAAATAATAATGCTATAAGAAACTTAGTCTGGCTGTGTCTAAATTGTCATCATTTGGTGCATTATTACAAAAATCAAATAAAGATAAAATAATATGGTGGTATTGGTGTAGCGGTTTCGCATTGGGGTCTGTGGAACCCTAGGAAGGAGTTCAACTCTCCTATACCACCAAAAAATTTTCTTGCGAAAACTCAGTAGTTAATAATTTATATTTAGTATTTTGAATCAAAGAAAATTTCCCCTAACTACCAATTACTCACACTCACACTTTTTATTTTCGCCCGAGATTTTTTCTCTCGGGGTTTGTTTTGGTATAATTAAACAATATGGCTTTTATATTTATTACAAAAGAAAAGACTAACTGGAAGTACCTTTTGATTGTCTTTGTTTTTGGTTTGATTGTTGGAGCCGGTACTCTTTGGTATTCGAGCAGGCAAGCCACGTATTATCAGCAGACCCAAACAGAGTCGCCTTTCTTAAACCGCTAAAAGTTATATTTAATAATTCTTCAAGACAAAAATAGCCATTTTGGGCTATTTTAATTTTAAAATTAACAGAAGAATCGATTTTTTATTTTCTCTCCCCCAAAATTGTCTTTAAATTTATTTCCTTTCCTTCTCTTAAAACCTTTAAACTGATCTCTTCTCCGATTTTGTGTTTCTGTAAAACCTCAGCCAAAGTGTTATCCATGGTGATTTTTTCTCCGGACAGTTCTAAGACGATATCAAATTCTTTTAATCCGGCTTTTTCGGCTGCGCTTCCCTTGACAATTGGTGGTTCACCAAGAGTTTCCCTGACAATCAAAGCCCCGTAATCAACCGGCAATTTGTTGACTTGAGCAATCTCTTTGTCTAAAATAATATACCTTATTCCCAAAAAAGGAACTTTGATTTTTCCATATTTTTTAACTTCGGCTAAAATCTTTTTGGCATAATTAATCGGAATGGCAAAACCAATGTTTTGGGCTCCCATTACCATAGCCGTATTAATTCCAATTACTTTTCCTTCCAAATCGACCAGGGGACCACCGGAATTTCCGGGATTAATGGCGGCATCGGTTTGAATTAATCCTCTTAGACTTTCAACCTGTCGGCTTAAAAGTCCGACCGCCTGGATTTTCCGGCTTAAACCAGAAATAATTCCGGCACTCAAAGTGTCATAAAATTCTCCCAAAGGATTACCAACAGCCACCACTGTTTGACCTAATTCAATTTGGTTTGAATCCCCCAAATCCAAAAAAGGGAGATTTTTTTCATTGATTTTTAAAACGGCAATATCAATCAGAGGGTCAGCCGCTAAAACTTTGGCCGAATAATTTTTCTCTGGCTCTAAAATTACAGTGTAATCAACTTCCGGTTCGCTGACCACATGGCGGCAGGTTAAAATCAAGCCGTCAGGAGAAACAATAAAACCGGAACCCCCGCCGATTTTTATTTTTTCTTTCCCTTTTTTCCCAACCCTCGGGACGACAAATTCCTTTCCCATAAAAGGGAAAAAATAAAATCCTTCAACCTTGGGAAGGTCTTTGGTAATGGTGATGGTAATGACAGCCGGACAAACTTTTTTTGCCACTTCAATGATTGGTGATTTTTCTATCATATAATTAATTTTAGCATAAAAAATATTGTCAAGAAAGCAAAAACTTGCTAAAATTTTTATTAATAGCCCCTGTAGCTCAACGGATAGAGCACCACACTCCTAACGTGGAAATATAGGTTCAATTCCTATCAGGGGCATAATCATATTTAGCACATTGATAATCTCTGTGGTACAATAATTTAATGGGCAGAACAGAATTAAAAGAAAAAGTTATAAAACTTAGAAAACAAGGCAAAACCTATCTAGAGATTCAAAAAGGATTGAAAGTATCTATACCCAAAAGCACTTTTTCTTATTGGTGTCATAATATTCCGCTGCCCTTTGGCTATCAACGGAAAATACGAGAGTATAATAATTTTAATCTGAATAAAGCGAGAAAAGTTGCCTTGGTAGTTAATAGAATTAAGAGAGAAAGATACCTACAATCAATAGTCAAACGGAATATGCATCTTAAGGGAGTGTTGAAAAACCGAGATGTTGCAAAAATTACGCTAGCGGCGCTTTATCTAGGCGAGGGATCGAAAAGTTCTAAAAGAGGTTCTTTAATGTTTGGTAATTCCGACCCATTTATTATAGGTTTATTTTTAAGTCTATTACGATATTGTTACAGTGTTGACGAAAAGAAATTTCGCTGTACTCTTCAATGCCGAGCCGATCAAAATATAAAAAAATTAAATAAATTTTGGTCACGAATTACAAAAATTCCATCATCACAATTTTATAAAGCTCGGATTGATCCAAGAACCATAGGAAAACCATCTAAGAAGTTGGATTATAAAGGAGTTTGTTGTATAAATTATTTTTCTGCAGATGTACTCTTAGATTTATTACAAATACCCAAAATAATTTATAAGGGCCCATAGCTTAGAGGAAAAGCGTTGGTATGGCATACCAAAGATCGAGGGTTCAAGTCCCTCTGGGTCCAAAAGTTTTCCGCCCATCGCTGGGCAGTTTTTATATCTCTTTTAACCGTTTATTTATTTTTAATCTTTTTTTAATTTCTCTAACACTCTTTTATAAATTCTTTCGTTGGCCGGAGTTTCAATTCCCATTTTTTTCCCCAATTTTACTACCGCTCCATTATAAAATTCGATTTCGTCCAAATCTTTTTCTTTTTCTTCTCTTTTTTGGCTGACGATTTTTACTAAAAGGGGTTCAAAAACCAAAAAGAGATTGGTTGGAATTAATTCCAATAAATGAGCCAAAAATTTTACCGGATAATGAGAGAAATTGAGGAATTTACCGCCGGTTGCTTTTACCACCCTGATATATTCTTTCAAAACCTCAACTTCTTCTTTGAAGATTTCCGAATTTGAAAGCCCATCTTTGACTGAAAACCCCCGCGAAGCCGATGCCATTCCGATGAGACTTAAAAAAAGTTTTGAAAATTCTAAATTTTTACCCTCCTCTTTGGGGAAAACTTCAATCTTGAAGTTAGCTAATTTGAAAATCTCAATTAAATTTTCAATTCCCTCGGGATTGGCCAGGGCAATTTTGATGGGCGAAGAATAGCTAATGAAAATTTTATTTTTGATTTCTTTTTTTTGAATTGGGTTAAAGAGGACCAATCTGACTATCTTTACTTTTTCAAAATCTTTTCCAAAAATTTCTCTTAAGGTTTTTTCAGCTTCTTGGAAAGGGGAAAAACCATTTTGGGAAATTAAAAGGGCAGGAATTTTTTTTGCCTTTTTGAATTTTGAATAATAAAATTTAATTACTGGACCGACCGGATTTTTGGTTGCCAAAAAAATGAAATCTGGCAGAAAATCCTCTTTAAATTCTCTATCTTTTACTACTTTTCCTTCGAATAATTCTAGCCTCCCATCCCTGTCGATATAAAATTTTTTTTGATTAATCATTTCTATTTCCTTCTCTTTCCCCACCCCTAAAACTTCAGCCGCTTTTTTTAATTCGAAAGCAAACATTGTTCCGGTTCTTCCTCCCACTCCGATGATGGCTATTTTTTTTGCCATTTTTCCATTATACCACATTGATTTTTTAGCCGAAAAATGATATTTTGAGAGATGTTGTGCAGGGAAAAAAGAGCAATACTAACTCAGTCCGGAAGTAAGGGGAGAGGACTGTCTTATATTTTATATCTGATATAATAGAGAGATGGCTGAATTGGGTATAAAATATCGTAGATTTTATAAACGAGTTATATTTCCTAAAGGAAAACAGAAAGATTTTTTGGGGGAAATACAAACTCGGTTAGACCTAACTCTAAAAGAACTAGCTGAACTTGCTGGAATCTGTGTTAGATCGATGACCGATTGGAAAAGAGAGAAACTTTCGATGTCATTACCAGCACTTAAAAAATTATGTCAGAGAGCACGCATCCCCTTACCCAACAATATCAAAATAAAAGATCCGTTTTGGTATACATCGTACGGATCATCAGCAGGAGGAATTGCAGTATACAAAAAATATGGCTATGTAGGAGGAAATCCTGAATATCGCAAGAAGAAATGGTACGAATGGTGGGAAAGGGTCGGAAGATTTAATCCCAATAAATATTTTGTAGTTAAAGAAATTACTCTTCCTCAGAAAAATGTTGAATTGGCTGAATTTGTGGGTATTCTTTTAGGGGATGGTGGTTTAACTAAAAGACAAGTAACAATAACTCTTAACAGGTTTGATGATCGGGATTTTATATCCTATGTTAAAAATCTAATTCAGAAGCTTTTCGCGGTAAATCCTTCGATTAGTGAAAGAAAGAGAGAAAGTGTGGTAAATATTGTGGTTTCAAGGACGAAACTTGTACAATTTTTTGTTAGGATGGGATTATGCATTGGAAGTAAGGTAAAACATCAAGTAGATGTGCCTTCTTGGATTAAGAAAACTAAGGAATTTACAAAATCTTGTTTGCGAGGACTATTCGATACCGATGGATGTTTCTATGTCGATGAACACCGTTATAAAAATAAAACATATTATAATTGTGCAACGAATTTTAGTAATCGTTCCTTACCAATTTTATTTTTCTTTAAAACAAAGCTAGAACAACTTGGATTTCATCCTACCCACAATACAAAATTCAGTATCTCTTTAAGACGAGAAGATGAAATTATTAAGTACTTTCAATTGATAGGTTCATCTAATCCAAAATATCTAGAAAAATTCGAAAAATATTTTAAAAATCAATCCGGAGAGGTACCGAAATGGTTACAACGGCGCCGCCTCGAAAGCGGTCGGTCCCTTTAAAGGCACGTGGGTTCGAATCCCACCCTCTCCGCAACAACATGAACAGAAGTTGGCTTAATAAAAATATTTTTGCTATGGGATTGACCAGTTTTTTTTCTGATTTTGGGCACGAAATGGCAACCGCGATTTTGCCGGTCTTTTTGGTTTCTCTGGGTGGCTCAGCCGCCCTTTTGGGGCTGATTGAAGGAATAGCCGATGCTTCGATTAGTTTTATGAAATTAGTTTCTGGCTGGTACAGCGACTTTATCGGCAAAAGAAAACCCTTTGCTGTTATTGGATATTTCCTGACTGCCGTAGGGGTTGGCTCATTTGCCTTAGCTTCGTCCTGGATTCATATTTTAATAAGCCGGGTGGTTGCCTGGCTTGGCCGAGGAACGAGAGAACCAGCCAGAGATGCTCTTTTAGTTGACTCAACAGGGCCCAAATATTATGGCCGAGTTTTTGGTTTTCATAGAGGTATGGATACTTTGGGAGCAGTTGTTGGTCCAGCTCTCGCCTTTTTCTTAATTAAATTTATTTCCTTGCGCTCAATTTTCCTTGTTGCTTTAATCCCAAGTATTTTAGCCTTCCTAACGATCAGTTTTTTTGTTAAAGAAAGAAGTAAAGTGAATAATAATCGAACACAATTGGTAGGAAGTGTTAAGCTGCTCCCATCTAAATTTCGTCTCTTTTTAATAGCAGTCGGAATCTTCGGCCTGGGTAATTTTGCTGACTCCCTTTTTATTTTAAGAGCCACTCAATTGTTAACACCCGTTAAGGGAGCGATTATGGCTGCCAGTTTGGCTATCCTTTTATACCTGCTTCATAACATTTTCTACGCTGGTTTTTCCTTCCCCATCGGTGCCTTGGCTGACAAATTCGGCAAAAAATTATTGCTCTCTTTCGGCTATTTTCTGACCGGCATTGCTTCATTAGGATTTATTTTCAACACCAAAAGCTCAATTTATTTAGGTTTGTTTTTCCTTTTAGCCGGGATAGCCATTGCCATCACCGATGCTTTAGAAAGAACGGTGGCCGCCGATCTTCTACCGGAAAGTTTAAGGGGAACTGGTTATGGTACCTTGGCAACTGTTAATGGGGTTGGAGATTTCGCTTCCAGTGCAATCGTCGGTTACCTTTGGTCAGCCATTTCTCCTCTTTTCGGTTTTGGCTATGGGGCATTAATGACTATTTTGGGAGCATTTTTGCTTTTTTCTTTCAGAATTTAAAAGATGTTCACTTAATTGTAATTGCTAATCAATTTGGTAACAGTTTCGCTCGTCAGGCTGTTCAGGGAGCACGCCCCGTAACCACAACCAGTGTGGTACGGGGCACGCAATCGGCTTTAGAGAAAAAACAAAATTATTTTCCCGCCGTTGCTATTTCTCCCCAGCCCTCTATGCTTATATGAAAATAACATTGTGCTTAGAGGGCTGGCTGCGAAATGCTCCCCTCACAGCCCGCCTCGCTCAAGAAATTTTCCTTACCGAATTGGTTAGTTAGTTCAACTAAACAATATGTTTAACTTTTTTAAAAAGAAAAAGGGGTACCCTCTGGGTCAAGAAAATTTTCAAGAAATTTTGTCGCAATTTAAGGATTTAAAAGAAAATTTAGAAAAACTTTCTCAAGAATTAGAAAAGTTGAAAAGGGAAAGTGAATTTTCTATTCAAAAAACCGGAATCGTCAGATTTAATCCTTTTTCAGAAATTGGCGGCAATCAGAGTTTTTCTATCGCCTTGCTCGACGGTAAAAACAATGGTTTGGTGATTACCAGTTTATATACCCGGGAAGGAAATCGAATTTATGCTAAACCCATTGTTGAAGGAAACTCTCAGTATCTTTTATCAAAAGAAGAAAAAGAAGCAATTGAAAAAGCAATAAAATCTAAAGAAATTGAATCTTCTTAATCAAAAATTAAAAATTTTTATGATTGAAAAAAGAGAAAATTTGATTTCCAGAGCTCCCATTGTTGTTGTCTTAGGTCATGTTGACTCAGGGAAAACTTCAATTTTGGACGCCGTTAGAAAAACCCATGTCGCTGAAAAAGAAACTGGTGGCATTACTCAACATGTTGGTGCCTACGAAGTTGAACTTCAAGGTAAAAAAATTACCTTTATTGACACCCCCGGTCATGAAGCATTTTCAGCCATGCGAGCCAGAGGAGCAAAAGTGGCTGACATTGCTATTTTAGTAGTTGATGGAGTGGCTGGAGTTCAAGACCAAACAAAAGAAGCCATCACCCATATTAAAAAAGCCGGTATTCCGATGATTATTGCTATCAATAAAATTGATCGACCAGAAGCCGATCCGGAGAAAATAAAAAGAGAATTGGCAAAGGAAAATATTTTGGTTGAATCAATAGGCGGTAAGGTTCCCTCAGTTGAGGTTTCAGCCAAGACCGGAAAAAGAATTGGAGATTTGTTAGAATTAATCCTTTTGGTAGCGGAAATTGAAAATCTGAAAGGCGATATTTCCAAGCCGGGGGAAGGGGTAGTGATTGAATCTTATTTGGATAGCCATCGTGGACCAACCGCCACTTTACTTTTAAGAGACGGGATTTTAAAACCAGGAGAAATTGTTGGAACTTTTTCAACCTTTGGCAAAATCAAAATGTTGGAAAATTTTCAGGGTAAAAAAATCGAAATTGCCTATCCTTCAATGCCAGTGATTTCAATTGGCTTCGAAGACGTTCCCCGGGTTGGAGAAAGGTTCAAAGTTTTTGGAACGATTGAAGAAGCTCAAAATAATATTCCAAAAGTAGAAAAAGAAGAAAAGAGAGAGGTCTTTTTGATTACCCCGGATAAAAAGGTTTTGAATTTAATTTTAAAAACCGATGTTTTGGGCTCGATTGAACCCATTGAAAATGTTTTGAAAGGACTTCCCCAAGAAAAGGTGATTCTAAGGATTTTGAAAGCCGAAGTAGGGGATATTAACGAATCAGATTTTAAATTAGCCCAATCAGCCAAGGCAAAAATTTTGGGTTTTCGAGTTAAAATCACCCCCGTAGCCAAAAGTTTAGCCGAGAGAGAAAAAATCAAAATTTTAACCTTTGAAATAATTTACGATTTTGTTCAAACAATTAGAGGGTTGATGGAAAAAATTTTAGAGCCAGAAATTGTCAGAACAGATTTGGCGAAACTCAAAACTTTGCTCATTTTCTGGACCGAGGGGAGTCGTCAAATCGTTGGCGCCAAGGTCTTGGAAGGGGAAGTGAAAAAAGGAACTAAAATCGAGGTTATTCGAGGCGAGGAAAAAGTCGGTCAAGGAAAATTGATTAATCTCCAAATCAATAAAAAAGATGTTGAAAAAGCCATTAGGGGCCAAGAATGTGGAATTTTATACGAGGGCGATGCCAAAATTCAAGAAGGTGATATTTTAGTAATTTTCACAAAAGAGAAAAGAAAATTAGGACTCTAAAATGTCAAAACGTATTTCACGCCTTAACCAACTTTTAAAAGAAGAGCTGGGAAAAATTTTGCTTAGAGAAGGAAATTTTCCCAAAGGAATTTTGGTAACCATTACTCAGGTTGAGACCTTAGCAAATTTAACTGAGGCTAAAGTTTGGGTTTCGGTTTTGCCCGGAGATAAAGCTGAAAAAATTGTCGGAAATTTAAATAAAAGAATCTATTTTCTCCAACAAAAGATAAATAAGATTTTGAGAATGAGAATCGTTCCCAAAATCAGATTTCAAATTGAAACCAAAACCAAAGAAGCAGCCAGAGTCGAAGAGCTCTTAGAAAAAATAAGAAAATCCGATTGAAAAAAGAAGAAAAATGAGATAAAATTAAATAATGAATAGGAAGGCAGTCGAAGCTCAACGGTTCAAAATCGATGAAGTTTTTGATCCTCGTGGCGGTTGGAACAGATATAAATTTAATGTTGATTTCTTTAAAAAATGGTCGAATGAAGTGGCTTATGTATTAGGTTTTCTCTATGCCGATGGTGATATAGAAGATGCGGACGCCTCATCAAGAACTCGATATATTGCCTTCGCAAGTAAAGACCGGGAAATAATAGAGAAAATTAAAGCGGTTTTGAAATCAGAACACCCTATTCACTTTCAGCCGCCTCGGACATCGAGCGACAAATATGGCCATATTTATAAAAGTTCAGGTGGATTTCGTTTAAGAATTGGAAGTAAAAGAGTATTTAGCGATTTAATAAAACTTGGTTTAATTCCCCAAAAATCTAAAGTTATAAAATTCCCGTTCATTCCTATGGAATATTTGGGTCACTTTCTAAGAGGATATTTTGATGGAGACGGCACATTTTATATAGAACAAAGAAAAGGTATTAACCAGAGACTAATTTTTAAAAGAGCTTGTACTATTCTTTGTAGTGGAAGTAAAGTTTTTCTTAAAGACCTGTCTGCTGTTTTGGCAAAAGCCCTTAATTTACGGAGTGCGAAGATTTATAAAGGTAATAGAGAATTTCGAATTGTATATTTCACTAAAGAAAGCGTTAAAATCTTTAAATTTATGTATAAAAACTCCACTGGTTTATTGTTAAAACGGAAATTTGATAATTTTAAGAGATTTTTTAATATAAGACCAAGATGGTTAGATAAGGAAATCACCGAAAATTTAAACGAAAACGCAAAATATCTGGCCACGTAGCCAAGTAGCTAAAGGCGACGCACTGCAAATGCGTTATACGCGAGTGCAAATCTCGCCGTGGCCTTAAAAATTGGGCGAGTGTTGGAAAGGCAGACAAAGTTGACTTAAAATCAACTGGGTATTTTACCCATGTGGGTTCGACTCCCACCTCGCCCACTACACTCCAACTTCAATCTTTTATTGGCAGAATTTCGAGAAAAAAGATAAATCAAGACTTCTTTAAAATTTGGTCTCCTCAAATGAGCTATATTTTAGGTTATATCGTTGCCGACGGTTGTAT
>Ga0210019_1001987_pt1 | contig 20659 bp, 15 predicted proteins | sample CryGeyCG2114_020_2_FD_183969 | JGI IMG/M metagenome (GOLD analysis project Ga0210019, IMG submission 183969) | Groundwater microbial communities from aquifer - Crystal Geyser CG11_big_fil_rev_8/21/14_0.20 (SPAdes) (version 2) | ecosystem: Environmental > Aquatic > Deep subsurface > Groundwater ...
TTGGCACGAAACAATCGGCTATTTCCCGCCTGGAATCCGGAACCTATAATCCCAGTATTTCTTTTTTACAGAAAGTAGGCGAGGCTTTGGGCGCTAAATTAAAAATTTCCTTAACAGAAAAATAAATTGACGACGTCCGTATTTACAATTATGCTAGGATCCCAGAACAAATATTGATAGACTATAATGCTGGCTTGAGCACATATTTCAAATAAATTTCCTTTTACAAAGGTTTTAAAATTACAAATCACAAATTACAAATCCCAAACAAACCACAAACAAATTCCAATGACCGAAATTCCAAATTACAAACAATAAATTAAAATGGGGTCAACTCTAAAATGGGGTCAACTCTATTTTTTACAAATCCAAAAACCAAACCAAAAAGCCCTTCAAAATGAAAGACTTCCAGGTGTGGACCCGGCGGAACTTACATCCGCTTCACTGGGTGTCAATTCCAGCATGTTACTATATACACCACGGGCCCAGGTCCACAGACTTATTCTAAAACAAAAAGAGCTCTCTTTCAAGAACTCTTTCTGCGACACCCAGTTTTAGCCCGTAATGCACGAGCACGCTGGAATCTATTATCATTATAGCAAACCAAAATAGCTTGTCAAGAGTTTGGTCTCATCGACGACGTCAGGATTTACAACTACGCCAGGACCCCAGAACAAATTAGAATTGATTACAATGCAGGACTATCAACTTACTTTAAATAAAAAGACATAGCAGGGTTTAATCGCGAAACAGACGCGAAACTATACGCGAAACCGACGCTAAAAAATTATGGCAGAGTTACTTTATAAGCAAGAGTCGTACATTATCCAAGGAGGAGCATTCGAAGTCTATAGGCAATTTAGAAATAGACATAAAGAGAATGTATATCAAAGATCTTTAGCTAATTACTTACAAGGAAAAGGATTAAATATAGAGAAAGAAAAACAAATTCCTATCTATTTCGATAATAAAAAAGTAGGGATTTATACCCCAGACTTAGTAGTAAATGACACAATTTTTATCGAATTAAAATGCAAACCAATGATTATTCGTGACGACATCAAACAATTTTGGTATTATTTAAAGTGTTCAACCTATAAAGTCGGTTATTTAATTAACTTTGGTTCACCACGAGGTGTCCAAATAATCCGCCGAGTCTACGATACAGCACGCAAAAAGGTTTAGCGTCAGTTTGGCGTACTGTTTCGCGTCGGTTTGGCGATATAAAACATATGCAAAACTTATTTAACGGTATTACAAAGGTCTGTATTTATTTAGCGGTTTTGCTGGTGCCGTTGTGGCTTTTGCCGTTTAGTTATGAGGTTTTTGAGTTTAATAAGCAGTTTTTGCTGGCGCTTTTGGTTTCGGTGGCTTTCTTTTGCTGGATAGCTAGGATGGTTTTAGTTGATAAGGAGCTGAAATTTAAAAAGACGCCATTGGATATTTTTGTGGCGGTTTTTATTTTTGTAGCGATTTTATCAGCAATTTTTTCAGCAGACAGAGGGTCATCTATTTTCGGGTTCTACGGTCGTTTCTCTGATGGCTTGATCGGGTTAATTAATTTAGCTGTTTTATACTTTCTAATTACAAATAATATTGAGTCCAAGAACCATTTATTGAGGACTTTAATGTGGTCTTTTTTCTTTGTAATATTGATTACTTATTTGTCAATTTTCGGAGTTTTGGCAAAAATTCAAGGGATGTTAGGGGAGTTTAAGGGAGGAGAAGGGATTTTTAAGGGGCTCAGCTTACCACAAGTAATGTTGGGAAACGGCTTTAATCCGGTTTCTGGCTCAATGGAAGGGCTGGCCGTGTTTTTAGCAGTGATCATTGTATTTTTAGTCACTCGCTGTTTAATCTGGCAGATCAAACACTCTAAATTGTCAATAATTATTAATTATTTATTATTGATAGCCAGTTTGATTTTATTGATTATCATTGATTTCACTGCCGCCTGGATTGTTTTACTGGTCAGCCTAGCCTTGTTTTTGGCAATGGCTTTGTGGAAAAGAATGTTCAGAGAAAGAGCGGGTAGGTTGATGTTTCCGATATTGTTAATCATTTTGGCGGGAGTGTTTATGTTGATTGATACCGCGAAACTGACCCCGAAGGAAAGCCCATGGCTTCCTACGGGGCAGGCGCTAAACTTGCCGCAGGAGAGGGTTTTAAGCCAGGGGGAGTCGTGGGGGATAGGAGCGAGAGCGGCGATTGGAGGCGTGAAAAATGGATTTTTGGGGACAGGAATTGGAACTTTCTTTCACGATTTTTCGAAATATAAGAGTTTAAAGTGGAATTCTTCTGAACTTTGGCAGATGAGATTTGATAGACCAGGAAATTATATTTCCGAAATCCTTGGAACAATGGGGTTCCTGGGAATATTGTCTTACTTAGTGTTGATTGGGATGTTCTTATTAATATCGTGGATGTTATTATCGCTAAACAGACGCGAAACCAAACGCGAAACAGACGCGAAACAGTTGCCCTTACTAATGGCATTTGTGGCGTTGGTGGTTAGCCAATTTGTCTATTATCAAAATACCTTTTTGGCTTTTGCTTTTTGGTTGATATTGGCTATTTCAGTGGTCTCTTGGGAAAAACCAATTTCGGAGAAAATTTTTTCTCTTCAGAAATTCCCGGAAATGAGTTTAATTGCCACAGCCATTTTAATTGTGTTTGGCTTGGGAATACTCGGCACTTATTATTTTGGTCAACAATTTTATCGAGCCGATATGATTTATGCCAAATCCCAGAAAATGGCTTTGGGGCCCGAAAGAACGGCTTTAATTGAAAAAGCGGTTAAAATGAATCCCAATTTCGCTCAATATCAGGCAATCTTGGCCCGAGCTTATTTAGACGCAGCTTTAACAGAAATGAGGAAACCTACAGCCGAACAGGATTCTTTGGCTCTCCAAGCCACTGTGGCTAAAGCTATTGATTCCGCAAAAGCTGCTACCGTGCGAGGACCCGGCCAAGTGGCAACTTGGGAAACTTTAGGCATGATTTATCGAGACATTAGATTGGTGGCGACCGGAGCAGTAGAATGGGGGATAAAGTCATTTGAAAAAGCGATTACGCTGGAACCCACTAACCCGGTTTTATACACAGAACTTGGAAAATTACTATCTATCAATGAACCAGAAAAAGCCAAAGAGAAATTCGCCAAAGCTATAACCTTGAAGCCAGATTATCTCGATGCGGCCATCCAGTCGGCTTTAATCTTTGAAAGAGAGGATAATCTTGAGGAAGCAATTAGAAAAATGGAAGATTTATCTTTGGAATTTCCCTTTAACACCGAGGTTTTATTTCAGCTTGGCCGGCTTTACTTTAATGCCAACAGAATTGATGAAGCCATTTCTCAGTTAGAAAAAGTGGTTAATTTCCTTCCCAACCATTCCAATGCCCTTTATTCTTTGGGTATTGCCTATAAAGAAAAAGGAGAGAAACAAAAAGCAATTTCGGTCTTTGAGAAAGTTTTGGAGTTGAACCCCGGCAACCAGGATGTGGTTAAAAAATTGGAAGAGCTGAAGAAGTAATCGCCAAACTTGACAATTTTTTTCAAATAGCGTAAAATTAAAGTTTGAAATTGGCTTTCAGACCTTGGTTTCATTTTTAGCTTAAAATTGAATAAAATCCCGTGCCCTAAAATTGAATTAGGGTATTTTTAACTTATTTTCTCTATGCCAGAAATTAAGGTAAAACATTTTGGGAAGGCGAAGGTATTTTTATCCCTGCCTTATTTGCTTTCTATCCAGAAAGAGAGCTGGCAGAGGTTTTGGGAAAAAGATTTAAAAGAGCTTTTCTCAGAAATCTCCCCAATTCGCGATTATACTAAAAAAGAGTTAGAGCTCTGGTTTTTGGATTATAAATTAGATGAGTCAAAATATAAAACTGATTTGGAAGCAAAGAAAAATAATGATTCTTACGAAGCAGCTTTAAGAGTAAAAACGAGATTGGTCAATCTTAAAACCAAAGAAATCAAAGAGCAGGAGGTTTTTTTAACTGATTTCCCCTTAATGACCGAGAGGGGAACTTTTATTGTTAACGGGGTCGAAAGGGTGGCAATTTGTCAATTGATTCGCTCGCCGGGAGCGTTTTTTACTATGCAGGCCTCTGGCGGTAAAAATTATTTTGGAGCAAAAATCATTCCTAATCGAGGTGCCTGGCTGGAATTTGAAACCGACCCGTCAGGTTTTATTGGTGTGAAAATTGACAGGAAAAGAAAAGTGGCTGCGACCACCTTATTAAGAGTTTTCGGAATCGATAAAGATTTAAATATTAAAGAGAAGTTTCAAGATGTCAATAAGGGAGCAATAGATTATATTGAGGAAACTCTAAAACGTGATACAACTCATAATCAAGCCGAGGCCTTAGTTGAAATCTATAGTCGATTAAGACCGGGAGACCTGGCTACTCCTGATACGGCTCGAGAATTAATTGAAAATATGTTTTTCAACTTTGGAAGATATGATTTGTCAAAGGTGGGAAGGTGGAGAATGGGGCAGCGGCTTCCGGCGCTACGCAAAACCGACGCGAAACCAAACGCGAAACAGACGCGAAAGGAGGAAGAGATTAGTGTACCGGATAGGGTTTTGAAGCCCGAGGATGTAATTGCGGTATTAAGAGAAATTATTAGGTTAAATAATGACCCTAATGGCAAGCCGGATCAGATTGACCACTTAGGCAATCGAAGGGTTAGGACTTTGGCTGAACTCCTTCAAAATCGATTGAGGGTGGGGTTGATGCGTCTTGAAAGGATTATCAAAGACAGAATGTCGACCCTTGATATTTATACTTTGACGCCGGTTCCCTTAATTAATCCCCGGCCGGTGATGGCAGTGGTCAAAGAGTTCTTCACCTCTTCTCAGATGTCCCAATTTATGGACAATGAGAATCCTTTGGCAGAGTTAGAGCATAAAAGACGGTTATCAGCCACTGGGCCTGGCGGTTTGACCAGAGAAAGAGCGGGATTTGAAGTCAGAGATGTTCAGCCATCCCATTATGGTCGAATTTGCCCCATCCAGACACCAGAGGGACCCAATATCGGATTGGTAGGCCACTTAGCTTCTTTTGCCAGGATTAACCCCTATGGTTTTATCGAAACTCCTTACTTTAAGGTTGAAAGAGGCAGAGTAACAGGGGCCCGCTTTAGCGGGAGGGCGGAGGGTGGGTTGGAGTCCGATATACACTATTTAAATGCCTATGAGGAAGAAAAATATAACATTGCCTCAGGAGCAGTGCCTATTGATGAAAGAGGCAATATTATTCCTCAGAGGGTAGAGGCAAGGATAAAAGGCGAGCCGGGCATATCGGATAGGGACAAAATTGATTTTATTGATGTTTCGGCTGAACAATGTATTTCGGTTGCCACCTCTTTAATTCCTTTTTTACAAAATAATGACGCCAATCGGGCTTTGATGGGTTCAAATATGCAGCGCCAAGCCGTTCCCTTAATTAATCCCGAACCACCCCTGGTAATGACGGGAACCGAAGAAAGAGTAGCCAGGGATTCTGGCCAAGAGGTTATATCAGATGTTGATGGGATAGTAAGCGAGGTAGATGGAAATTATATTACAATAAAGCCCAAAAACCTAAAACCTAAAACCTATAACCTAAAAACTTTTATCAGGACCAATCAATATACTTGTTTTCACCAAAAGCCGATAGTTAAAAAGGGCGAGAAAGTGAAAAAAGGAGATGTTTTAACTGATGGTGGGGCAATTTCTAATGGGTATTTGGCTTTGGGCAGGAATATTTTGGTTGCCTTCCTTCCCTGGCGAGGGGAAAATTTTGAAGACGCCATTATTATCTCAGAAAGATTAGTCAAAGATGATGTTTTTAGCTCAACTTATATTGAGAGTTTTAGTTGCGACGTCAGAGAAACCAAGCTCGGACCAGAGGTAACCACCTGTGATATTCCTAATGTTGGAGAGGAAAAGCTGAAAGATTTGGACGAAGAAGGAATTGTCAGGATTGGAGCTGAGGTAGGTCCCAATGACATTTTGGTTGGTAAAATTTCGCCCAAGGGAGAAGCCGATTTAACGGCTGAAGAGAGGTTGTTAAGAGCAATTTTCGGAGAAAAAGCCAGGGAGGTAAAAGATACTTCTTTATTAATGGAGCATGGAAAAAGAGGAAGGGTGATAGGGGTAAAGGTTTTTTCTCGAGAATTGGGACATAAGTTGGAACCTGGCATTATAAAAAGAATTGAGGTTGAAGTAGCTGAAGTTAGAAAAATTCAATCGGGAGATAAATTATCCGGCCGACACGGGAATAAAGGGGTAATTTCCAAAGTTTTACCGGCCCAAGATTTGCCATTTCTGGAAGACGGTACTCCGGTTGATGCAGTCTTAAATCCTCTTACCGTAGTTTCCAGAATGAATTTAGGTCAAATTTTGGAAACCCATTTGGGTTTGGCGGCTAAAAAATTGGGATATTATGCTATTTCTCCGGCCTTAGCTGGGGCTAAGGAAAAAGATATAAAAGAAGAGCTAAAAAAAGCCGGCCTTTCTGAAGATGGGAAAGTTGTTTTATATGATGGTCAGACAGGGCTTTCCTTTCCTGAAAAAATTACTGTCGGCTGCCTTTATATGACGAAATTAATTCATATGGTTGAAGATAAAATTCATATGCGTTCAATTGGTCCCTATTCTTTGATTACTCAGCAACCTTTGGGCGGTAAAGCCCAATTCGGAGGTCAGAGATTTGGAGAAATGGAGGTCTGGGCTTTGGAAGGACATGGGGCAGCTTACACCTTGCAAGAGATGCTGACTATAAAATCTGATGATGTGTCGGGAAGAGCAGCAACTTACGAAGCAATCTTAAAGGGCGAAGAAATTAAACCGCCAAATATTCCCGCTTCCTTCAACCTGCTGGTTGCCGAGTTGAAATCGCTAGGACTAAGTGTGGAGGTGAAAGAGAAACCAAAAGAAGATTAATATGAGGGTACAAGATTTAGAATCAATCAGAATAAAATTGGCCTCACCAGAGGAGATTTTGTTATGGAGTCACGGTGAAGTGACTAAACCTGAAACCATCAACTACCGAACTCAAAGAGCAGAAAAAGATGGGCTTTTTTGCGAGAAAATTTTTGGACCGGAAAAAGATTATGAATGTTATTGCGGGAAATATAAAAGAATCAGGTACAAAGGAATAGTCTGCGACAGGTGCGGAGTTGAAGTGACCAAAGCCAGTGTCCGGCGAGAAAGGATGGGCCATATTAAATTGGCTAGTCCCTGTTCCCATATTTGGTTTTTACGTGGAGTGCCCTCGAGAATGGGTCAGGTTTTAGATTTGCCGATGCAACAGCTCGAAAAAATAATTTATTTCGCTGCTTATATTGTCACCAATATAAATGAAGAGGCTAAGAAAAAGGTTTTGGAAGAGATTGAGAAAGAATACAAGATAAAATCGCGAAACAAACGCGAAACAAAACGCAAAACAGACGCGAAAACGAAGAAGGGGGCAAAAATTAAATTAAGCGAATTGAAAATGGCCAGGGAAAAAGCGAGGGGAGAGGTTTTAAATTTGAAGCCATTAAAAGTTTTATTTGAGGTTGAGTACCGTGACCTTTCTGAAAAATATGGCCAGGTTTTTGAAGCCGGAACCGGAGCTGAAACCTTAAGGAAAATCTTTGAAAAAATTGATTTAAAGAAAGAAATTGAAAAACTCAAATTGGAGTTAGAAAAAGAAAAAGCTACGCCAGTTTCTCGGCGGAAAGTTTTAAGAAGGTTAAAGCTTTTTCAGGGTTTTTTGCGGGCCGGGATTAGACCGGAGTGGATGTTCTTAACGGTCTTGCCGGTCTTGCCGCCGGATTTAAGGCCGATGGTTCAACTGGATGGAGGTCGTTATGCCTCCTCAGATTTAAATGACCTCTATCGGAGAGTGATTAATCGAAATAGTCGATTGAAATATCTTTTGGAAATTAATGCTCCGGAGGTGATTGTCAGAAATGAAAAAAGGATGCTTCAGGAAGCAGTCGATGCCCTAATTGATAATGGTATGAGAAAGGGAACAATGACCCAGGCAACCACCGGTGGGAAAAGGCTTCTAAAGTCATTGGCCGATATGCTTAAGGGTAAGCAAGGTCGATTCAGACAGAATCTCCTGGGTAAAAGAGTGGATTACTCGGGGAGGTCGGTAATTGTGGTTGGACCGGAACTAAAAATTAATCAGGTTGGTATTCCCAAGAAAATGGCTTTGGAGCTTTTTAAACCCTTTGTTATTAAGCGAATTTTAGACAAGGAACTGGCTTATAACGTCAGAGGAGCTTCTAGGTTAATCGATGAAGAAACCGACGAGGTCTGGGCATCCTTAGAAGAGGTGGTCAAGGATAAACTGGTTTTATTAAATCGGGCGCCAACCTTGCATAGGTTAGGCATTCAGGCCTTCTATCCGATACTCATCGAAGGTGAGTCAATTAGAATTCATCCGATGGTTTGCAAGGCCTTTAATGCTGATTTTGACGGCGACCAGATGGCTGTTCATCTACCTCTATCCGATATGGCTCAGAAGGAAGCCAGAGAGAAGATGTTGGCCGGCCTGAACTTATTAAAACCGGCTACCGGCACCCCAATGGTTACTCTTTATCAAGACATTGTTCTGGGTTGTTATTGGTTAACAAAGGTTATTGATGGGGCAAAAGGAGAGGGGAAAATATTCGGAAGCCAGGAAGAGGCAATTTTAGTGGCTGAGTTTGGCGAGATTGATCTCAAGGCCAAAATTAAAGTCAGGATGAGGGACAAATTAATTGAGACCTCAGTTGGCCGGATTTTATTTAACGAGGCCTTGCCAAAGGATTTTCCTTTTCAAAACCAGATTATTAAGGTTAGAGATTTAGAAAAAATAGTTGGTCAAGTTTTAGAGAAATACAGCAGGGAAATCGCTGAAGAAACCTTAGACAAAATAAAAGAGTTGGGGTTTGAGTATTCAACCAGAGCTGGTTTTACCTGGGGAATAGATGATTTAATAGTGCCGAAGGAAAAAACTAAAATTTTAGAAGAAGCGGAAAAAGAAGTTGAAGCAATTGAAGGTCATTTTAAAAAAGGTTTATTAACCAAAGAAGAGAAAACCGCTAAAGTAATTGAGGTCTGGAGCAGGGCAAAAAGCGGAATCGAAAAACTGGTACCCGGGTCCTTGCCGGCTGAGGGACCTGTCTTTCAGATGGTTGATGCCGGAGCCCGGGGCTCTTGGGGTCAACCGGTTCAAATGGCAGGAATGAAGGGCTTGGTGATTAACCCGGCAGGTCAAATTATTGAATTGCCGGTAAAGAGTTCTTTTAAAGAAGGATTTGATGTTTTGGAATATTTCATTTCCACTCACGGAGCCAGAAAAGGCACGGCTGATACCGCTCTCCGCACTTCAACCGCCGGCTATCTGACTCGCCGCTTGGTTGATGTTTCCCATGAGGCGGTAGTTTCAGAGGAGGATTGTCGGGATAAAGAGGGGATCGAAGTTTTCCGGCAAGATGCTGATGAAATTGGTCAAAATTTCCTTCTGAAAATAGTTGGCAGGGTCAGCTTAGAAAGAATTCCCAGAATTTGTCAGGAAGGAGAAATTATTAATTGGCAGAAAGGAGAAAAGCTCGTTGAATCAGGTATTAAGAAAATTCGGGTCAGGTCTCCCTTAAGCTGTAAAACAGCCAGGGGTATTTGTCAAAAATGTTATGGCTGGGACCTCGGAGATAATAAATTAATAAAGTTGGGAGAAGCGGTAGGAATTGTGGCTGCTCAGGCAATTGGAGAGCCGGGAACTCAATTAACCATGAGAACCTTCCATACCGGGGGCGTAGCTGGTGGTGGCGATATTACTTTTGGACTCCCTCGAGTGCAGGAAATTTTTGAAGCCAGAACTCCATCCGGCAAAGCAGAAATTTCCTCGGTGGAAGGGAAGGTTTTGGAAATAACACCGGAGAGAGTTGTGAGAATTAAAGCAAAACTAGGTAACCCCAAACCTAAAAAATCGGAAATTATAGAATATAAAATTCCGGCCAGGGCGGCAATTTGGGTGACACCTAAACAGGAAGTTAAACCCGGCCAACAGCTTTGTGAAGGAAGTTTAGATTTAAAGGAGTTATTTAAATTTGCCGGCAGAGAAGCCATCCAGAGATATATGATAAAAGAAATTCAAAAGATTTATACTTCCCAGGGAGCCCTAATCCATGATAAACACTTAGAAGTCATTTTGCGCCAAATGTTTTCTAGAATAAGAATTAAAAAGCCGGGAGCAAGCATTTTTACCCCAAATGAGATAGTAGAAAGAGCAAAATTTATTGAAGAAAATGAGAGATTGAGAAAAGAAAAAAAGGAACCTACTAAGGGTGTGCCGATTCTGCTTGGCATCTCGAGAGTAGCTTTGACCACCGATTCATTTTTGTCGGCTGCCTCTTTTCAAGAGACCTCCAGAGTTTTGATTAAGGCCTCGGTTGAAGGCAAGGAAGATAAATTGAGAGGGCTTAAAGAAAATGTTATAATAGGTAAGCTGATACCTGCGGGTACTGGATTTAGGCATGAAAAAAAGGAATAAAAATTCTAAGAAAAACTCAACAAAAGAAAGAAAGCCAATTAGGTTAAGGTTGTTTTTGCCAGGAGAAACAAAAAAATATATTTTGGGAGTCGTCAGCTTGCTTTTGGCAATTATTTTTGTTTTGAGTTTTTTTGAAAAAGCGGGAATAGCCGGGAAAGCATTGTTTCAGGGCTTTACTTTTTTAGTTGGGAAAACTGTTTTTGCCATACCTTTAATATTGGTGATATCGAGCTTGGTCTTTTTTTTCACTCGCTATCAGAAATTTTTAGGAGGGGTAATTTTAGCTGCTTTGTTTTTAACTTTAGGAATCTCGGGAATTTTTGGCACTGAAAACGGTGGTTGGCTTGGCAAAATAATAACCCTTCCTCTCTTGAAACTTTTTGGCCTTTGGGTTGCTCAAATAATTTTAGGAGGAATCATTATTATTGGAGGAGTAATTTTTTGGCATCTATTGAGACAACCCAGACCGGAAGCAAGGACTCCAACCCTCCCACCACCCTCCCAGAGGGCCCCAGAAAAACCACCCTCCTTAATCAAAAGAATCTTTGGCCCCCGTTTTAAAGTTAAAGAGGTAGAACCTGCTCCCTTTTTCGGAAAAGAGCAAAAGAGGCCGTCTTTAGAATTAAAAACCAAAGCAGTTCCGTCGGGCCCCACCGAAGGTGGGACATCAAAAGTGGCTGGGGCAGAATACAAGTTCCCTCCTCTAGAGCTGCTTGATTCAGAAAGAGGTGAGGCCTCGGCTGGCGACATTAGAGTAAATTCAGCAATTATCAAAAAGACCCTGGAAAATTTTGCTATTCCAGTAGAAATGTCAGAGATAAATACCGGACCGACTGTTACTCAATATACTTTGAAACCGGCTGATGGAATAAAACTTTCAAAAATTACTACTCTTTCTAATGACCTATCTCTGGCTTTGGCCAGCCATCCAATTAGAATCGAAGCGCCAATTCCCGGGAAGCCCTTAGTCGGGATTGAGGTTCCAAACAAAGTTAGGGCAAAGGTAAGATTAAAAGATTTAATTTCCAACCCTCAATTTCAGTCAGCCTTCTCTAATTTGACTTTCTGTTTGGGAAGGGATGTCTCGGGCAATCCCCGCTATGCCGATTTAGCTCGAATGCCTCATCTTTTAGTAGCTGGCTCCACCGGCACCGGAAAAACAATAATGCTGAATAGTTTAATTCTCTGTCTTCTTTATCGGAATTCGCCAGAAATTTTAAGATTTATTCTCATTGACCCAAAAAGAGTTGAGTTCCCAGTTTATCAAGAACTTCCCCATCTTTTGTGCCCGGTAATTTTTGATGCCCAAAAAACCGTTAACGCTCTGCAGTGGTTAATTTCAGAAATGGAAAGAAGATTCGATGTTTTATCGGAAAATGGGTCGCGAGATATGACAAGCTACAATGAAAAGGTTTTAAGGGAGGGATTTCAACCTCTGCCTTACATTGTTTTAATTGTCGATGAGTTGGCTGATTTAATGGCAGCTAAAGGAAGAGAGGTGGAAGCCGGAATTGTCAGGTTAGCCCAAATGTCCAGGGCGGTCGGTATTCATTTGGTTTTAGCCACCCAAAGGCCATCGGTAGAGGTAATTACTGGTCTCATCAAAGCCAACATTACTTCTCGGATTACTTTTCAGGTTGCCTCCCAGGTTGATTCAAGGACAGTTTTAGATATGGCCGGAGCAGAAAAACTTCTGGGTTTAGGAGACATGCTCTTTGTCTCAGCTGAAATTGCTAAACCCAGAAGAATCCAGGGAGCTTTTGTTTCAGAAAAAGAAGTGCAAAGAGTGGTAAACTATATAAAAATTCAAAATTCAAAACTCAAAGCTCAAAAAATGGAGGAGGGAATTGTTTTAGAAAATAATTTAGCCGAAGATTTAGCCAAAGGTTTGGAGACACCGGAGACAGAGTTTGAAGGTTTTTATACCGGCGAAGACCCTCTTTACGAAGAAGCTAAAAGAGTGGTCATTGAAGCCAGAAAAGCTTCGGCCTCCCTTTTACAAAGAAGATTAAGGGTTGGCTATGCCAGAGCGGCCAGGTTAATTGATATGTTAGAGGAAAGAGGGGTGGTGGGACCTGGCGAGGGAGCAAAACCCAGAGAGATTTTAATGAAATTTCCCGAGGAAGCAAAAGAAGAAGGAGGAGAAGGAAGGGATGACGAAGACTGGCAGAAGATTTAAAAAATTTCTAATGGTATAATTAAAGTATGGCAAAGAAAAAAGGCGAAAAAACTGAACAAGGATTAAATGAGGCAGTTGAGGAAATAAAGCAGCGGTTTGGTGAAGGGGCAATAATGAAATTAAAAGAGGTGAGAGCAGTTGATGTTGATGTTGTTCCCACTGGTTCCATTTCTTTAGATTTGGCTTTGGGAGTGGGCGGAGTGCCGCGGGGAAGGGTGATTGAGATTTATGGTCCTGAAGGAGGAGGGAAAACCAGTTTGGCTTTGCATATTTTAGCTGAAGCCCAAAAAAGGGGAGGAGTGGGGGCTTTTGTTGATGCGGAACATGCTTTAGACCCGGATTGGGCAAAAAAAATTGGAGTCAACATTGACGATTTATTAATTTCTCAACCCGATTCCGGAGAGCAGGCCTTACAAATCATTGAGACCTTAGTTAGGTCAGGCGAGGTTGATGTTATCGTTGTCGATTCAGTGGCAGCCCTTGTCCCCCAGGCGGAAATAGCCGGTGAAATGGGTGAATTTCAAATTGGCCTCCAGGCCCGTCTCATGAGTCAAGCCTTGAGAAAGCTTTCCGGAATTATTTCAAAGACCAAAACAATAGTGATTTTTCTCAATCAAACTCGAATGAAAATCGGAGTTAGCTGGGGCAATCCAGAAACCACTCCGGGCGGTCTAGCTTTGAAATTTTATGCTTCGGTTAGAATTGATTTAAGAAGAATAGCTCAAATAAAGCACGGTGAGGAAATTATTGGCAGCCGAATTAAAGCCAAGATTGTCAAAAATAAAGTGGCCGCTCCTTTTAAAACCGCCGAGTTCGACATTTATTATAATGAAGGAATTTCTAAATTTACTGATATTATCAATGCCGGCTTGAAATCCGGTCTAATAAAAAAACAGGGGTCTTGGTTTCAATACGAAAATCTAAAACTTGGTCAGGGTATGGAAGGAGCGAGACAGTTCTTAAAAGAGAACCCCCAGATAGTTGAGAAAATAAAAACCGCTCTATTTAGTAGTGAAAGGCAGCAATCCTAAATAACGAGCTCTCTTGATTGCCCGAGCTAATTTTCTTTGATGGCTGGCGCAGACGCCAGTCCTTTTTTTTGACCGGATTTTAGCTAATCCTGAGATAAAGCGACGGAGCAACTCCGTCTCTCTAAAATCAATTTCTTTAATATTTCTTTGACAGAAAAAACAGGCCATGAATTAAATTGCTCTATTGTTTTATTGCTAAATTGTTATATTGAAAAATCAGTTTGGCAATTTAACAGTATAACAATATAACAGTTTAGAAGGGCAAATCTTTCACGTCTATCTCATTTTCCTCAACGATGGGAATTTCTTCTTTCGGAGGCAATTCTTTAGCTTCTGGCGGCACAACTTTTCCGGCTGCTTTGGGTCCCAATTGAAGTCTTTCAGCGACAATTTCTGTTCGGTAGCGTTTGTTTCCCGAAGCATCTTGCCAGTTTCTTGTTTGAAGCCGACCTTCAATTAGAACTAAAGAACCTTTAGTTAAATACTGGGAAGCAATCTCAGCCAACCTTCGCCACAAAACGATATTGTGATATTCGGTTGATTTTTTAGTTTCACCGGTAGTGGGATCTTTTCCAATTCTGTTGGTAGCTAATCCAAAAGAGCAGACTGTCTGGCCAGAAGGAGTAGTTCTTGCTTGGGGATCTTGGGTGAGACGACCAACGAGAAAAACCTTGTTAAGGTTCATGTTATTCTCCTAAAATTTCCTCTAATTTTTTCTCAATTTCTTTTAATTCGACCTTTGTCTCGGGTTTTTTAACTTTGGGTAGAGCTGCTCTTAATCTGGGCTTTCTGGCCGGAGCCATAACCTCTCGGATTCCTGAAACAGGTTTAATTAAAAGCAAATAGCGGATGATTTGGGCCTCTTGTTTTAGTTTCCGTTCCAAATTTTCTAATTTTTCCGGAGCCAATTGAAAACCCAGCGAAATCAAATAAGCCGACCGTTTTTTCTTAATCGGATAAGATAATGATTTGATAACTGGCGGCCTTACCTCAGATAAAACTCCGTTCTCCACCCGAATCAAAGAAGTTATTTTTGATTCCAGCTCTTTCAGTTCTTCTTCTGAAAGTTCTGGTGATACTATATAAGTTAGCTCGTAATTTTTCATATTCTAAATTCTATCACGTCGCCATCCTGGACTATGTAATCTCTGCCAACTGTTTTGAGAGAACCTGACTCTCTCGCCTCTTTCCAGTTTCCAGCTTCCAATAATTTCTGCCAAGAGATTACCTCAGCTCTAATAAATTTTTCTTTAAAGTCAGAATGAACCACCCCTCCGGCTTCAGGTGCCCTTAGCCCTCTCTTTAAAGTCCAAGCTCGTGTTTCTTTTCCGCCTGCCACGGTAAAAAAAGTAATTAAATCAAGGATATTGTAACAAGCAAGAATTAGCTGGTCAAGTTGTGATTGCAATCCTAATTCCTTTTTTTCTGAATCCGACAACTCAGTCATTTCCAATTCGTCTTTTAGATTCATCACCAAATGCTTAACTTTCGGAGGTTGGTATTGGCTTTTGCCGTTGGTGTTTAAAAGATAGATAATTGGTTTTTTACTTAAAAGATTTTCTTTCTCTTTAGACTCCAAATCTTTCAGTTCAAGTTCAATTTTTATTGTTTCAATGTCGCTATCGGGGTCAATTTTTCCTGTCACATTTTCAACATTAGGGTCTTCAAATGTCCTGACTACTTCCAAAATTGCGTCACAATTTCTAATATGAGCCAAGAATTGATTGCCCAGGCCTTCACCCTTGGAAGCTCCTTTAACTAAACCGGCAATATCAACAAACTCAATAACTGTGGGAGTAACCTTTTCTGGCTTGATAATTTGGGCCACTTTTTCTAATCTCTCATCAGGAACAGTAACCACTCCAACATTGGGATGAATGGTGGTAAAGGGGTAAGCCGCAATATCAACCGGTATTTTAGTTAATGCCTTAAATAAGGTTGACTTACCAACATTAGGTAGTCCCACTATACCTACTGAAAAACTCATACTGATATGATATAATAAAATATTATGAAAATCAAGGTTAACCCTAATATTTTCCGAGCCTACGATATCCGGGGGATTTATCCTGATGAACTTAATGAAGAAGCCGCTTATTTTATCGGCCGAGCTTTTGTTAAATTTTTGGGCAAACCAAAATCAAACATTGTAATAGGGCGAGATAATCGTATTTCCTCGCCGTCGCTTTTTAAAGCGTTAACCAAAGGAATTATTGACCAAGGAGCAAATGTTATTGATATTGGGCTTTCAATTACCCCGATGCTTTATTTTTCCGTAGCTCATTTTAAATTCGATGGGGGAATAGAAATTACCGCCTCTCATAATCCTCCTCAATACAACGGCTTTAAATTTGTCCGAGAAAAAGCAATTCCAATTAGTGAAAAGAGTGGGATAAGGGAGATTAAAAATTTAGTTTTCAAGGGTAAATTTAAAACAATAAAAAAGGGAAGAATCATAAGAAAGAAAGTTTTAAAAGAATATCTAAAATTTAATTTAAAGGATTTTGACCTCTCCGAGATAAAACCTTTTAAAATCGTTATTGACACTGCTAACGCTGTACCAGGGATTGTTGTTCCGGAGATTTTTAAAAAGCTAAATCTTAAAATTTATCATCTTTTTGCTAAATTAGATGGCTCTTTCCCTAATCATCTTCCCAGTCCTCACGAAGAAGAGAATTTAGCCGACATTAAAAAAGAAGTTTTAAATAAAAAAGCTGACTTAGGAATAGCTTTTGATGGGGACGGTGATAGAATTATCTTTATTGATGAAAAAGGTAAAATGATTCCGGGAGATTTAATTACTGGCTTTTTGGCCAGTTTAATTTTAAAAGAGAATCCTGGGGAAAAAGTATTGTGTGACGTTCGCTCGAGCAATATAGTCAGAGATGTTGTAAAAGAGATGGGCGGGATTTCGGTAATTGGTAGAATAGGGCATTCTTTTATAAAAGAAAGAATGCGGAGAGAAAATATTATTTTCCAGGGAGAATTAAATGGTCATTATTATTTAAGAACGCATTATTTCTGCGAGGCTCCATTTTTCGTGATATTTAAAATCCTCGAGGAAATGTCTAAACAAGGCAAGAAGATTTCTGAATTAACCCAACCATTTAAAAGATATTTTCACTCAGGAGAGATAAATTTCGAAGTAAAAAATAAAAAAAAGGTTTTAAAAACCTTAGAGAATAAATTTAAAGGAGGGAAAGTTTTAAAAATAGATGGCTTGAGAATTGACTTTCCAGACTGGTGGTTTAATGTGCGACCTTCTCATACCGAGCCAGTTTTGAGATTAGTGGTGGAAGCTAAAACAAAAAAACTAATGGAGCAAAAGAAAAAGGAGCTAAGCTCCTTAATATTGAAAATTTATTAGATTAGGCCCATTTTTTTTCTGACCTCTTGAAGTGTTGATTGGGCGATGATTTGGGCTCTTTTTCTACCCTGTTCTAAAATTTCTCTGACATAGACTTCTCTCAGGATTAGTTCTTTTCTTTTTCGCCGGAAAGGCTCTAAAGAATTTATTAAAAGCTCAGCTAAAGATTTCTTAAATTCAGCATAACCCTTTCCTTTAAATTTTTTCTCAATTTCTTTAATTGATTTTTCCGAAAACAGAGAATAAATAGTTAAAAGATTAGAGATCCCCGGTTTCTTTTCCGGGTCGTATTTAATCACTTTTCCAGTGTCGGTGACAGCTGACATTATCTTTTTTTGAATTTCTTCCGGCTCATCAAATAATCCAAGACAACCTCGGGGGTCATCGGTTTTTGACATTTTTTTCTTAGGATTTTGCAAACTCATTATTTTTGCCCCGATTTTTGGAAGCAAAACTTCAGGTGTTTTGAAAGTTTGGCCAAAGCTTTGATTAAATTTTCTGGCAATGGTTCTGGCTAATTCAACGTGTTGCTCCTGGTCTTTTCCTACCGGAACTAAATCTGTCTGATAAAGCAAAATATCAGCTGCCATCAAAATAGGATAATTTAAAAGCCCGGCATTGATATATTCTTTGTGTTTTTTGGCTTTTTCTTTAAACTGGGTCATTCTTTGGAGTTCAGCCAAAGGGGTAATTGTTCCCAAAAGCCAGGCAAGTTCTGAATGTTCTTTAACCTGGGACTGAACGAAAAAAATACATTTTTCCGGGTTGAGCCCGGCCGCTAAATAGGTTATAGCCACATCAAGGATATTTTTTTGGAGCTCTTTTGGTTCATAAGGCGTAGTTATTCCATGTAAATCAACAATACAAAAAACACACTCATTTTTTTCTTGGAGCAAAATCCATTGTTTTATCGCTCCCAAATAATTTCCAATATGCAGTTCTCCAGTTGGCCTAACGCCACTAAAAATTCGCATAGATTTATACCTCGATGACGACCGGTAGAATCATGGGTCGCCTTTGAGTTTTGGTATAAAAGAATTGGCCGATTTTATTACGGATTTCATCTTTGACATAACTCCAATTAACCGCTCCGCCTGTTCCAGTAGCTCGATTTACAATTTCAATCACTTTTTTCCGAGTTTCCCTGAGCAATTCTTTTGATTCCCGAAGATAAACAAACCCTCTAGATATTATATCAGGAGAACCCTTTACTTTGCCAGTGGTTTTATCAATAACAGTCACAATGACAAACATGCCATCTCGGGCTAACATCTGTCTGTCTCTTAAGACCACTTCACCCACATCGCCAATCCCTAAACCGTCAACCATGACATAATTTGAGGGAGCCTCTTCTTTTTCAATATAGATTCTTTCTCGGCTTAAATTAACAATTTTTCCATTTTCAGCAACAACAACATTTTTTTCCGGGATACCTGCTTCTTTAGCTAATTCTCCGTGAGCTACTAACATTGAATACTGACCATGAATTGGCAAAAAGAATTTTGGCCTTATAATATTAATCATTTCTTTTAACTCTTCCTTTTGAGCGTGACCGCCGGCATGAATATCCATCATTTTATAATGGAAAACTTTTACTCCTTGACGCAAAATATCATCCTTTAACATCTGAACCGTTCTTTCATTTCCCGGGATAACCGAAGAAGAAAGAATAACCGAATCTCCTTTCTTTAGGCGAATGAAAGGATGCTCTTTAATGGCAATTCTCATTAAAATTGCCGAACCTTCTCCTTGGGCGCCGGTACATAAAATGGTTATTCGGGAGTCGGGATAATTATTAATTTCTTTTGCTCGAATAAAAGTTCCCCTTCTGGCTTTAACATAGCCCAGAATTCTCGAAATTTCCACGTTGGTTTTCATTGAATAACCCTCAAGACAAACTCGCCTGCCGTGTTTTTCTGATAAAGTGATAATTTGCTGCACTCTATTAATTAAAGAGGCGAAGGTGGCAGCAATAATTCTGCCAGAAGAATGCTGAAAAATTTCGTCAAGGTTTTTTTCAATGGTTTTTTCCGAAAGCGAATGACCGTCTTCTTCAGCGCCAGTAGAATCAGAAAGCAAAAGCAGAATTTTTCTTTGAGCCAAAGAACGCAGTTTTTGAAAGTCAGTTGGTAAATCGTTGACCGGATGAGAGTCAAATTTGAAATCAGAAGTATGCAAAATGTTGCCCACCGGAGTTTCAATAAATAATCCTAAATTATCGGGAATGTTATGGTTTTGGCGGAAAAATTCAATTCTAAAGGGACCTAACTTAATTCTTGAGCCACTTTTAACTTCGGTGATGTTTAATTTGGGTAGGTTCGAAAAATCTTCCTGTCTTTTTAAAATTATTCCTCGGGTTAAGGGAGAGGCAAAAATTTCTAAATTCGGGTGCCAGATTTTTCCAATCAAATAGGGGATAGCGCCGATATGGTCATAATGGCCATGGGTAAAGACAACCCCCAGAATGTTTTTTTCCTTGCCTTTTAGATAGCTGATGTTAGGGACAATATAATCAATTCCCGGCATATCTTCTTCCGGCATCCTGAGACCCATATCACAAATCAAAATAGGGGCCCCGCCTCTGGCGGGGAGGGTGGTGGGTGGGTGGCGTCCCTGCCACTCCAAGAGCATCATATTACGACCAACCTCCCCTAGGCCGCCTAAAGGAATTATCCTTAAATTAGATTGTTTTTTAGGCATAAATTGGTGCGGACGGAGAGATTTGAACTCTCACGGGCTTTCGCCCCTTGGCTTCTGAAACCAAGATGTCTGCCAGTTCCACCACGTCCGCTTATTTCGGGCTTTTTCTGCCGTACTTATCCCAATACCTTATTTCATCATTTTCTTGGAATATTCCCGTTGTAATTTCCAAAACTTTAGAAGATTCTATTGCTTCTATTCGATGGAAGTATTTTTTAGGGGTAAAATTATATTCGCCCTCTTTTAAGACTTTCTTTTTAAGTTGTTTTTGCTTTTTACCAATGAGTGTTCTAACTTTGCCCGAAATCACATAGTAAAACTCTTCTCTCAATTTATGGCTCTGCAAAGACCAAGTTTCCCCTTTTTTAAAAAAGTGGATTTTTACCGTACAGGGTTTATTGTCAATAAACTTAATAAATCCGCCCCAAGGGCGATTAAAGTCCTTCTCGATTTTAATCTTCATTACTTTTTAAAAACACCGGCTTTTTCAATGAGATTTTTGTTTTGAGAAATCCAATTATAGAGTTTTTTGACTCCTTCTTTGGGAGAAATTTTGGGAGACCAATTAAAATCCTTTTTCGCTTTTGCGATGTCGGAAATATAAACCTTTTGGTCGCCTGGCCGCCAAGGACCAAAAGAATAGTTCACCCTGTTAAATAATTTCGCTTTTGGCGAAATTCCCGCTTTGCGGGATTTAACAGGGTAAAATTTTTTGCCAGCGAGTTTTTCCAAAATTTCAAATAATTCCCAAATGGAAAGAGAAAATTTTGGCCCACCGCCAATGTTATAGGCTTTTCCCCGAGTTTTTTTAATATTGCTCAGGGCCGAATCATAAGCCCTGATTAAATCATCAATATATAAAAC
>Ga0210019_1001991_pt1 | contig 20632 bp, 18 predicted proteins | sample CryGeyCG2114_020_2_FD_183969 | JGI IMG/M metagenome (GOLD analysis project Ga0210019, IMG submission 183969) | Groundwater microbial communities from aquifer - Crystal Geyser CG11_big_fil_rev_8/21/14_0.20 (SPAdes) (version 2) | ecosystem: Environmental > Aquatic > Deep subsurface > Groundwater ...
AAAGAATATACTCCCAGCAATTATGACGGCAGATTCAGAGGACAAGTTCCCCTGAGGACAGCTCTGTCCCAATCGTTAAACGTCCCCTCGATAAAGGTCCTTTATTTAATCGGCCTGGAGGACAAAGTGGGATTTCTTACAATTAATAACTTTTTAGGGCGAGAGAAGACAATCCTCAAGGGGCTGGCCGAGAGTATCGAAACTGCGAAAGACATGGGAATCACAACTCTCTCTAAATCCCTCTCTTCTTACGGCCCGGCTATTGTTTTAGGAGGAGGAGAGGTAAAGCTGTTAGAAATGACCTCAGCTTACGGAGTCTTCGCCGCTGATGGGCTAAAAGTCCCGCCAGTAAGCATTTTAAAAATTGAGGACGAGAAAGGGAATCTTCTGGAAGAAAACAAAAAAACCCTAAAAAGGGTCTTGCCCAGCGGAGCAGCCAGATTGATTAACAGCATCCTCTCAGATAATGAAACAAGAACCCCCATGTTCGGCCCGAGGTCGCACTTGTATTTTGAAGACTACGAAGTCGCAGCCAAAACTGGCACAACCGACGACTTCAGGGACTGCTGGACCATGGGTTATACCCCTTCAATCGCTGTTGGGGTTTGGGTTGGAAATAGCAACAACGAACCGATGACAGAAAAACAGCCGGCAGCCACAGTAGCCGGCCCCATTTTCCACAATTTCATGGAAAAAGCTTTAGAGGGTTCCCCAAAAGAGACTTTCACTAAGCCAGAAAAAGATTAAGAAGCCTTAATCGGCATGACTACATAAAGATAATCTTCCCTTTCTGTCGGCTTGACGAGGACGGGGCTATCTTCGCCAACCAGCTCTAGAGCCACTTCTGGAGTTTTTATTTCAGAAACTCCTTCTAATAAAAAGCGGTGGTTGAAAGAGACCTGCATCTCTTTCCCGCTGATTTTCCCGGGGAGAAAGCTTTTGTATTCTCCCAAGTCAGGGCTCTGGCTAAGAAGATGAAGCTTCTTCTCCTTTGGGTCTATTTTGAACTTAATTTCATTGGCTTTCCCGCTAAAAATACTGGCGGTTTTGATATGATTTAAAAGTTCTTGTTTGGAACAAACGATGCGGGTCTCGGATTTTTTAGGGATAATCTCTTGGTAATTCGGGTATTCCCCCTCGATTAATTTGGAAGATAGCTGGACCTGAGGGTGGTCGACTTCCTCCATTGCAGACTCAAAAAGAATCTGGTTTGAAGAAAAGTAAATTTGGATGTCGCCAGACTTCTCCCCGAAAATGGTAAGAATTTCTCGAGCGGTCTGCTGGGGCAGAATCAAAGCATACTCCTGCAAGAGCGGGGATTTGACGAAAAGCTTCTTTTCTCCGAGACGAAAACTATCCGTTGCCACCATTTTGATTAAATCTTTTTGGAAAGAGAAATAAACTCCGGAAACCTCGGGCCTAGCCACCGAAGGAGAAGCGATGTTCACTACTTGAGCTAAAGCTTGGCAGAAGATGGAGCCGTCAACGGCGATGCGCTCCCCCTCTTTTAAATAAGGAATAATAGGGAATTCAGAGGAAGAAAAACCCTTCAACTCCGTTTGATAGTTTTCACAAGAAATCAGCAAGTTCAAATTTTCCACTTCCAAATCGACTGGTTTTTCCGGCAAAAGGTTAATCAAATTAGAGAGAGTTTTAGTAGGCACAACAATCTCTCCTTCTTTTGTTAGTTTTATTAACGCCCACCAACGGATTCCTATTTCTAAATTGGTCGTCTCTAAGGTTAGAAAGTTTTTTTTACTTTTGACTAAAACGTTTTGAAGAATCGGCAATGAGGGAGTTCTTTGAGAGACTCTTTCAACCACCTTTATCCCGTCTTTCAGTTTTTTTTGTAGTATAGTTATTTTCATTATTATATTATATTCTTTTTATTGTTATTATTGATTATTTTAATTTTGGTTTTTGAGATAGACCCCGTTTTAATAAATAGAGGATTAGCTGGGGGTTAAGAGAGTATCGTTAGTGTTGCATTTTGGCTTCTAAAACGGGTAGGAAGTTTTCCAGGCGTTTTCCCCAGCCTAGACGCTGAAAATCCTCTGCTTTATTAAATTAATCTCCTCGCCAAAGCTTTCGTTTTTATCCACCTCGGAGGCAATTTTTTCGAAGGCGTAGATAGCCGTGGTGTGGTCTTTGCCGCCGAACCTCCTGCCGATAAAAGGAAAAGAGCTCTTTAATTCTTCTCTTAATAAATACATAGCTATTTGGCGCGGTTTCACAATCTCCTTTTTCCGAGAAGAGGAAATAATTTCCTTCTCTCTTAAATCATAAAACTGAGCCACGACCTCGATTATCTTCTTGGCGGTTACGGTCTTGTTGGGGGCGGAGATTAAATTCTTTAACAAAGACTTAGCGATTTCCAAATTGGGAGCCGTTCCTTGAAGTTTCTGATAAGCAACCAGTCTATTCAAAGCCCCCTCTAGTTCTCTGACATTCCTTTGGATGTTGGAGGCGATATAGTTTAAAATCTCTTCGGGGAATTCAGCCTTCCTCTCCAGCCCCTTAGTTTTTAAAATAGCTATTCGTGTTTCGTAGTCAGGGTAGCTGATATCGGCAATCATCCCCCCCTCGAACCTAGAACGTAGCCTCTCAGCTAAGGCGGGAATAGCTTTTGGGGGGCGGTCAGAGGATAAAATGATTTGCTTGTTCTTTTCGTACAAAGAATTAAAAGTATGAAAAAATTCTTCCTGAGTTTTTTCCTTGCCAGCTAAAAACTGGACATCGTCGATGATTAAGACGTCGACTGTTTGGTATTTGGAGCGGAAGCTTTCTACTTCGCGGTTTCGGATAGAAGATACAACTCCAGAAGTGAATTTTTCTGACGGGATGTATCTAACTTTTTTTTGAGTAAAACTTTTTGCTATTTCGTTGCCAACCGCCTGCAAAAGGTGCGTTTTGCCTAATCCTACTCCCCCATAAACAAAAAGAGGATTGTAGACTTGCCCTGGATTTTTCGCCGCCGCCCAGCTAGCGGCTTGAGCCAGCTCGTTAAAGGGGCCGACAATGAAGTTTTCAAAAGAATATCTCGGATTTAAGTTTGTTTCCTTGTCAACCTCAAACTCTTGGAACTCCAGTTGGCCGGGCTCCAAGAAGGTCACGGGAGCCTTTTTAGTCACTTTCAAGCCTGATCTCTTGACCTCATATTTTACCTCTTTGATTTCTTCGTCCAGGCTATGGAGGACTTTAAAAATGGCCTTGCCGTACTTGTTTTCCAGCCACTCTTTAGCAAAAGAATTAGGCGTAGCAATAATAATTCTTCCTTCTTTCTGAAAGGCGATGTCGGTTCCCTTGAACCAGGTAGCGAAATTAGCTGGCGAGGCGCTTAATTGGATTTGGGCCAAAACTGCCTGCCAGAGCTCTTCTTTTTCCATGGCTGTTTACTACAAAAATAAAAACCTATTCGCATTATACCACATGTCAAGAAAGAGATAAAATGAACCTGGAGCTTGACTCCGCTGTTAATATCTTGGGGACAAACTGGGGATTTGACGCCGTGGTCATTTTTTGATAATTTAGAATATTATGAGCTTTACCTATCACCCTAAAAGAAAAAAAAGAAAGAGGACGCATGGTTTTAGAAAGAGAAAGCAAACCAAAGGAGGAAGGCACGTTTTAGCCAGACGGAGAAGAAAAAAAAGAAAGAAACTTACAGTCTAGATCTATGCTCGCTCGACCCAGCCGGTTAACAAGCCAAAAAGATTTCGAACGGGTTTTTAAAAAGGGAAAGAAAATCAGAGAAGGTTTTTTAATTTTGGCCGCGTCTAAAAACGATTTGGGCCAAGCCAGGTTCGGGTTTGTAGTTTCTCAAAAAGTGTCAAAGAAAGCAACCCTTCGTAACAAAATTAAAAGACGCTTAAGGTCTTTGGCTAAACTAAAATTAGGGCAAATCAAAGAAGGGTTGGATATAGTTGTTGTAGCTATCCCTGGGTTAGAAGCCAAGAGTTTTCTGGAGACAGAAGAAGCAATAAATAAGCTGTTTAAGAAAATAAAATGCTGAGAAAGCTGATTTTAAAACTTATCAAATTTTATCAACTTTTTATTTCACCGCATTTAGGCCAGAATTGCCGATTTTATCCTAGTTGTTCAGAATATGCTTATCAGGCTGTTGCGAAATATGGCGCGTTTGCGGGCTGTTGGAAAGGGATAAAACGAATTTGTAGATGTTATCCTTGGCATCCGGGCGGCGTAGATCCGCTCCGATAAAAAACAATGGAGTTGCTTATAAACATTTTTAATACGGTTTTATACCAGCCTTTATTCAACGCTCTGATTTTATTATACGAATACCTGCCGGGGCGCGATTTTGGGATAGCCGTGGTTGTCTTGACGGTCGTTATCAGGCTCGTTCTCTACCCTTTGATGGCCCAGTCAATAAAATCCCAAAAGGCGTTAAGCGAGCTGCAGCCGAAAATCCAAGAAATCCAGCAAAAATATAAAGACAATAGAGAACAACAATCCAAAGAAATGATGGGGCTGTACCAAAAGGAAAAAATCAATCCTTTTGGCGGATGTTTGCCTCTTTTAATCCAACTGCCTATTTTAATTGCTCTTTACCGAGTATTCTGGCAGGGGCTTCAGCCCGAAGCCATGAGCCTGCTTTATAATTTTGTGCCCAACCCCGGGACGATCAACCCGACCTTTTTAGGATTAGTTAATCTCGGAGAAGCCTCCCTAGCTTCAGCGGTTTTAGCCGGTATCGTCCAATTTTTTCAATCAAAAATGATGATTCCTAAAACTAAGAAGCCAAAGCTCGGGGATAAGACATCCCAATTTTCAGACATGATGCAAAAACAAATGCTGTATTTTTTTCCGATTTTTACTGTTTTTATTCTTTGGCGTTTGCCAGCCGCCATCGCTCTTTATTGGGTGGTTACTGCTTTATTTTCCATCGGCCAGCAGTATCTAATTTTTAAAAAGACCTATGCCCAGCCAAATTGATATTAAGAAAATAAAGGAAATTACAGAGGAATTTTTTGAAAAAATGGCCTTGGATGTTGAAGTGGAAGTTCTACCTCCCAAAGATTCGACTGTTGCCATCAACTTAAAACTGGACGAGCCTCGCATTTTAATTGGCGAAGGAGGGCAGACTCTGGCTGAAACCCAGCACCTCCTAAAAGCAATTTTAAAAAGAAAAATTTCCGAGCCCTTTTTTATTGACCTAGACATTTTAGGCTATAAAAAGAAAAAAACTGAATATTTGAAAGAATTAGCCCGCTCTTTGGCCGACGAAGTGTCTTTAACTAAAAAAGAGAAACAGCTGGCGCCTATGCCAGCCTATGAAAGGAGGATTATTCATTTGGAATTAGCCAGTCGTTCGGACGTTACCACTGAAAGCGTCGGCAGAGAGCCAGAAAGATATATAGTAATTAGGCCTTCCCCCTAGTATCTCCTCGCTCGTATTTTGAAAGATTCCAAGCAGTCGCTTCTGCCCAAAAACTTGCACTGGCCGATTGGGTCATCTCTAAAATTAGGATCGCTGCTCATAAAAACCTGGCACTTTCCTTCGTAATCTTGATTATCAAACAAAACCGCTACGTAAGGACCGTCAATCTCCATTGAGGTGGCTTTGTTATTGAACCCTCCAAAGTCGCCTATATCGGAACCAGCAGTCCAGTAGCCAGGTGGCGTAGGGCTAGCGTCACCATCATAATTTTTATGTTCCCAAAATCTTACTCCGCCAGTTGTGGGTAGCTCTTTGGGTTTTAAATAAACAGTTGAAGAGGAAACTGCTCCGCTTGGCAAAGGATTGGCAGATAGATTTACGCACACTCCATTCTCTTGCTCGTAGATCTGGCAACTGCCCATCATGCTTTCGTGTTCGTGCAAAACCGCAGCGTATTGGTCTTTACAGTTGATGCCGCCGGCTTCGCAGTCTCCGTAGATAATTTTGATAGATCTGGTTTGGTTGTCAAAGCCAGATAAGGCAGCTGAGCTGGCTTGGTAAATCTTGGGATTTCCTTGGCAACCGTCTTGAGGGAAAAGATAAACGCCAGGAATATGCCAATCAAATTGAATGGCCCGTTGGCCGTCAGAAAACGGAGCGCAATCTCCTTTGTTAAAATTAGTACAGCCAGCTTCTTTCCCGTAACACTGAGGAGTTCCTGTGTCCGCATAGTTATAACCACCATTGGCTTTTGTGGCCGCTTGGTCATATATCCTGACCGTGAAATCGTCTGAAGAGGCGAGAAAATTTATTGACTGGATTAAAGTAGCCGTCCCTGTCCCCCACCCCGATGTATTTAAATCAGTAATGTTTTGGGAAACATTAAGAGTTTCGATGGGCTTGGTGTCGTCTATGGGATGTTGGCCGCAATCGTTAGAGTTTGAATAAAGGCGAACGCCGGTTATCGCCGCCGTAATCGGCGGTTTTTTAGGGACAATCAATTGAGGATTAATGGTGTTTAAAATCAAAAAAGAGGCCAAAATAATAATGGCGCCCAAAAGACCGGAAGTGATTTGGTCTCTGGCGTCAGACATAGCTGTTGGCGCGCCGGCCGAAGTTAAATAACGGATGCCGCCCATAACCATCACGCCGAAAACTAAAATCCCGGCAACCATTATTGAAAAGGTGAAAAAGTATCTTATATATTCAGGAAGGGCGGTTTTGATAGTGGTCGGAGTTTCTACGCCGGGCAGCTTCGGATATTCAATTTCTAATTCTCGGGCGGCCAAAGCCAAAACGTCGAGAGAATAAAAAACACCCGTTAAGACCGCTAGAAGAATAGAGATTAAAAATATTTTTTTGAGCATGGATTATGGATTAAAAATGACAACAATAATAATTGGTTGGGTAGCAGCCTTCTTCTTTTCCTACGTCAAACCACTCTTTTATTAAGCCCCACAAGAATTGCCCAGCAGCCGTTAGAGTTTTCCAGACTACCTGGAAAAAGATTATCGGTTTTTGCCACCAAGGGGCGTCTAGCATTTCTCCCCACAGTTCTTGGACTTCTTCCCACTCATCCATGATTTGAGTAGCTGAACAGACGAGCTGGTCGTCTTCAAAAAGTCCCGTATCCGAAACTGATTTGCAGGTAAAAAGATGTTTGCCTGATTTCTCTCCAGATAGAATTGCAGGATAATCTTCAGCTGGAATCCAGCATTGGGCCAATTCGCATCTCGCAAAATCAAGCTGCTCTAAAATATAAGACCTTTTAAACTTAAACTTGTCTGGTAGGTCTTTCAATACTCCTCCGTCAGAATATTTTTCATCAATGTCATTTTTCAAGTCTTCCTGGGCCCCTTTGATATTTGAATAACCGTTGATAATAGGATTAAAGAAGTCATCGCAACACCCCGGCTTGATAAGGGTGCCATCTACATCGTAACGTTTATCACACCAATAAAGAGAACAAGATTCTTGGCAGGCTCCAGCCTGCGGGCAGTATTTGCACTTTACGGTATTTTCTGGGAAATCGGGGTCGGGAGCAAAAGTGGTTTCCCAGCAACAACTTTGGCTGACTCGGCACTGAGCGCAAGTTTCACACTGGCTAGCGTCTTCTTGGCATTCTTTTTTAGCCGCAATGCCGCCAGGCGGTTGAGGACCGCTGCCGCATATCCCTGGGGGGCCCTCAACGCGTTCCCAAGCAGAGATTGAGAAGTATTTATAACAACCGGCGCTGCACATATTGCCGCACTCCCAGTCGGCGATAGGAGGGACGCCTTCTTCAGGGTTGCCATTAAGAATCGTTTCAGTTTTTTCTACCATTATTTGACCGCTTTCAATTATCCCGTTAAACTCAGCCAGCATTTTTGAGGCCAAAATTGCGCTCCTGTCAATCGCCTCACCGATTGGGATTTCTTTACCGCAAGTCCACTCTTCCAATTCGCCGCTCATAGGGAGGCAAGATTTATTAGTGACTATCTCCGTCCCAAATTGGCAAGGGATTGGGCAATTAATACAGGCGCAGGTTCCGGTTTCTTCCTGAGCCTTTGGTTCACAACCGGCAGGGCAAGTGACTCCTGCGCAAGGATTTTCATCTCCCAAAACTTCTCTTCCTCCATTGTATAAAAAATTAGGGATTAAAGAAAGAGAAAAAGCAAAGATTAAAATTATGACAACTGTTTTTTTTATGCCTACCATAAAAGTTTGTGGCAATAGAAAATGGCTGGGTCGTGCCCGGCCTCGGCTTCGCCAGGAAACTTAAGCTCAGTTTTTATTTCTTCCCATTCCGGGACTTTTTCTATTTTCATATTAGGGATAAGGTCGGGGACTCGGGCCTGGTCAATGCTTAAAGGGTCTTCCTCGCAGCCCCGCATCAGTTCTCCGGTCTCTATAATCCAACGCAAGTCCCTTTCAAAATCAGCAATAAGCTTTGAATTAGTTATTGTTTCAGTTAATTTATTAGCAATGAGGTCTTGCCAGGCAGCGTCTTTTTCTGGCCCATCCATGTTTAGGAGCTGGCGGAAGAGCTCTTCAGCGTGGCTGTCAGCCAAAATGGCATTAAGATTTTCTTCGTCCTCAAAAAGGATTCTTAAAACCTGCCGCTCTTTTAACAATCTTTTTAATCTTTCGTCGCTTCCCATTAAAACGTCTCCCAAAAATTCTTTGGTTTTTATCATTTTTTCTAAGTTTTCAGCGTTTCTTAAAACTAAAATCAGCTTTTCTTTTAAAGTTTCCTGCCCCAAGATTTTTTCTCTGATTTGCCAAGCTAAATTATCAAAAGAAGGATAAGAAGGAACCAGCCATCCTGCGCTGTTGGAACTTTTTGGCGTGCCATAAATCGGGTTGCCGGCGCTGTCTTTACCATTAATCAAATCCGCTTTTTCTTCTTCCCCTTCTGCTTCAATTGATAAGTTGGTTGCCCAGTTTTTTGAGTCAGAGCCTTCGTCTTGGGGATTTATTCTTTCCATTGAAGTTTCGGGATCAGTTTCGCCAGCGAACCACCCTCCCAGACAATTGACCTTATCTACTAAATTGCCATATTGGTCGTAAAGCTCTAGCTTCTCCCCACCATTATCTAAATTACCGCTAAAGATTAAATCTGCAGGAATGTCGGTTGCTGCCTCGTTATTCTCTAAAAGATAAAAGCCTTGGGCTGGAATTTGTCCAGAAAGATAAATAGTGGGGCTGCCGTCAGCGGCGATTATCTGCCAGCCCTCCAAAGAAATATCCCCTTTGGTATTATTGTATAATTCTAGCCATTCTTGGTTTTCATTGGCAGTCGTTCCCATCCAGGCGATTTCATTGACCGCTATTTCGTTTCCTAATATATCCAAAGCTCGAGCCATTATCTTAACCATATTTTGGTTGGATAAAAGTAATTCTCTGTACTCCCACTCGTCAATCAAATAGGTCATCACTTCCTTTAATTTCAAGATTTCTTTTAGTTTTTCTTCGTCTATTTCGCCATAGCCCGGTTCTTTGTAAAGGAGGAGATTTTTAATTAAGATTTTAGTGTCGCCAGCCAGTAACAAATCAAGGTTGTCTTGGTTCGCCATTTTTTCTGTCAGAGGGAAAAAGCCCATTTTGACTTGGAACTCAATCAGGGCTTCTTTAATCCGGGTAATTTTTTCTTGGATAATCGGATCTTCGTAGTCGCAGGGCTCCTTGGTATCAGGATAGCGGCAGATGCTTTCTAGGCAATCTTGGCACTGGCACTCTTGGAAGTAGCCGCAAACAGCTCCCCGACAGTAATATTTAGCATCATTTCTCATGTCTAATCCCTCGCAATAAGAGTATGCCGGGTCGCAGCCTGCCCAACAACCCTCTTTTTGGGTGTCTTGGCAGCAAGTGCCTTGGCAATTTTCCCATTGCCACCAAGGCCAAACTCCTCCTTGGTCACAGATGTCGTCGCACGTTATCCAGGTGGAGCAAACATTATAACAGCAGCTTTCGCAACAATTAAGTTGGCTGTAGAATTCTTGCAACTCCTCTACTGGTTCTTTGAGTCTTTCTGCTTTCACCCGAATTGCTTCAGAAAGATTTTTGATGCAAGTCATCCTGTCTTGGTTTTCTAGAGGATCATTAGTAGTGCGGTCCCCTTCGCTGTCAAACTGATAGCATTCGGTTGGTTTAAAGCCCTTTTCGTAGACTGCCGCACCTACCCTTTTTTCTCCCCAAAGGTTTTCAATTAAACCGCCTAAAGGAATTTCAATATGGGTGTTGGTTAAGGATTTTGGAGGGGCGACGCCGCCTGTTTTTGTAGTAGGAATCCCTGGCAAAGAAACCCCAAAAGATGTCAATTGAGGGTTGATGATATTTAAAACGGCAAAAGCAAATACCAGAATCACTAAGCCCCAAAGCCCAGCCAAAATCTGCGATTTAGCGTCGTTTTGAATGGCTGGCGAGCCGCCTGAGGTTAGATAACGAACTCCGCCATAGACAAAAGAGCCCAAGGCCAAAATGCCAGCTAAAAAAAGAGAAAGATAATAAATATACCTAATGTAATCAGGCAGGGCCTCTTTGGTGGTGGTGGGAGTTTTTGCTCCGGGGATTTCGGGATAAGTAACCTCTAAGGGTTTTTGAGCAAAGATAAAAGATGCTCCCAGGAGAAAAAAAAGGAGCAAAAAGAAAATTAATAGCTTAATTTTCCGGGGCCTAAACATTGGCTGTTTCAAAAACTATTCACTAGTTAGCTCGGAATAAATCGTCCAACTCCAAAGAGGAAGGGCGTCGCCAATAGCCGGGATTATTTTTCCACCTAATTTTGGCCACTGTCTCTTTAAAAAGTTCGTTAAAGCTCTCCCTCCTTTTTTCCCTAAACTTGCCCCCTTTTTTCCCGTCACCACAGTTCCAGAGCGAAAAAATGCCCAAGCGCCAACAATCACTAAACCAACAATATAAACAATCTTGGCGAATATCAAACCAACACCAAAGGCTAAAATTAATATGGCACCAATTATACTAAGAATATCGAGTAGGCCGCCAACCATCATCATCAAAATCCCTTCTGCGCTGAGAAGTATTGAAATTTTACTTCTTGGTTTTTCTTCCTCTTCTTCTCCGGCCGTTCCCTTTTCCCTTTCTTCTTGTTGCGCCCCCGGCCCTCCCATTCCTGGCAGGGCTTTTCCTACTCTGCCGAGTCCTCTACCGACCACGGCTGCGCCCTTGGCGGCGCCGGCGGCGATCGCTGGCAATGCCATAATAATAGTATTTATTAATTATTGTAATCCTCGAGCTCCCGAGCGATAGCGAAGGGGGAAGAGGAGGGTTTATCCTCCTCGCGCTCTTCTAATTTTTAGAACTTCTTCTGGGGCGGTGGTGATAATTTGGTCTTCGGTGTAAGAAGCTACCACCTTGATAGCCACGTGCTTTTGGCCGGCAAAAAATATTCCTTCGCCCACTTCCGCCTCCAATAAAAGATATTTTTCTTCTTCGGTCAGATTAAAAGTTTTTTGAACCACCTCTATGGTAGCTGGCGACTGCTTCATCAAAAGCTGCAAGGAAGAGTTGGTGATAATGGGCTGCCCGTATTCTGATTTCATAAAGTCCGAAACATCTTGGGTGATGGTGGTTACTCCCAGCCAATATTTTCTTGCCCGCTTGGCCATGCCGTATAGAAACGAAGCTCCATCGGCGGTCTTCATGATCCACCAGGCCTCATCTACCACTAAGATTCTTTTTTTTAGTTCCGACCGAACCTTGTTCCAGATGTATCTCATAATAATAAACATGGCTATGGGCCGCAACTCGTCTTCCATATCTCTGATCCCAAAAACAACAAAGGGCTTTTCCATAGAGATGTTGGTGGGTTGATTGAAAAATTGGGCAAAGGTTCCCTTCGAAAATTTCCTGACCCGCCTAACCAAAGACTCCGCTCCCTCCATCCCCTCCAAGACTTGTTCAAAATCCGACATCAAGGGAATCTTGCCTTGCCAGGTTGAAGGATCGGTTTCAGGAGTAATGTCTCTGGCGGCGTAAGTTTCTGTCAAAGCTCTATCGCAAATTGCGTCTTCCTCCGGAGTTAATCCTCCCAACATAATCCTCAGAAGCCCTACCAGGTTGATAATATTGCTTCGCAAAACGTCTTCTGCTTTTTCATCTGGCCGGGGAGCGGGCAAGTCGAAAGGGTTAATGTGATTCGGGCTGGCTAAAGAGATATTAAAAAATGAGCCGCCGATCGCTTCGGCTAAAGGCTGATATTCATTTTCCGGATCAACCGCTATTGTGTCTACGCCGGACATCAAAGACCTTAAAATCTCTAATTTTACTGCGTAAGATTTTCCGCTGCCTGCCTTAGCAAAAACTACCGAATTAGCATTCTCCAGCGAAAATCGGTCAAACAAAATCAGGGAATTATTGTGCTGGTTGACGCCGTACAAAATCCCTTCGTTAGAGCTTAAATCAAAAGAAACAAAAGGAAAGATAGAAGACAAAGGGTCGGTATTCATCGAGGTATAGACCTGAAGCTGATCTAGGCCATAGGGAGCAGAACAATTAAACCCTTCCCTTTGTTGGTAAAGGGCCGGTTTAATATAAATTAATCTTGATTCTAAGATTGATCTTAGAGTGATTTCAATGTCTTCTAATTCTTTTGGATTATTCCCGTAAGCAGTCAGATAGAGGCCGAACTTAAACATTCTTTCTTGAGCGGTTTGGAGCCTATCTCTCAAAGCTTCTAAATCTTGATAAGCCGTCTCCAGGGCCGGATCGCGGATTAAACCATTTTCCTCTCTTTCTATAATTTCAGCCTGGACCTCTGTCACCTTTTTTCTTAACTGCTTTAAGACCTGGCTGGTTTCAATCGGGTGGATGTGAAACCCAATATCCATGGGCGTATCCAGATTGATAACCGGAGAAAACCAAGCCGTGCTTAGATACCTTGGATAGGAAAAAATAAAAAAAGATTTAGCTAATCTTTCCCCTAGTTTAAGATGGTCAGAAGTCAGGGCAACTGAAGAAGGAGCAATGATATCTTTTGCTCCAATTGCCGGCGCTTCAAAGATTTTTTCTGGGACGCCTCTTTTTCCTTTTAAAAAAGGGAGCTTCATTGTATTTTAGTGAATTAACTCTGAAGGAATTTCTGGGTAATAACCGACCTCAGCTTCTTCCGGGTGGTACAGGCTCCAAAAAAGCTCAATTAGCTCAGAGGTATTTAGAGGAACGCACTGGAGGCCGCATCTCCTTAGCCCCAGGGCGACAAACTCCATTCTTTGCCAAAGCTGAGATTTGGCCCGATTAAATTGTTCTTCTCGAAAGTCGCCAGTAGGTTCCCTCCCCAGTATGCCTTTAGCTGTTTTCATCCCGGGGATTTCAACTAAAGTGAAAGGGACTACTACAAAAAAGTTTTTAGACATAATTGCTCCTCCGGCGATTAGTTCCTTAATGAATTTCTGATAATCAGCAGTTTGAATTTTAAGAAGTTCATTTTTTTGCTGGGTTTCCAACTCTTTTAATTTGTCGAGATAGCCAGTGATGTTGAGCTTTCGCGATTGGACTACAATTTCTAAAGAAAAATCCAAAGAATTTAAAAAATTCTGGAATTGATAAATAATAGCTTTTTGTTCGTCGTCAGACTTCAGGGCAAAGTTCTGCGAGGAAACCATTAGTACTCCTCGGAGGGCCTTGTTGTTCAAAATGACTACCCCTTCCCTGATTTCGTCAACCTCCAAAAATTGTTGAGTTGAAGTTTGGGGCATAGTTTACTTAGTTTTTATTTCGATTTGGGTTCTGAGTTTTTTCAATTGGCTTTTTTCGGCAATTTTTAACGGCAATTCGTCTTTATTTTCATCCTCCTTTACAGCCGCTTCTTTTTTAAAAACCTGAATCGGAGTTTCTTTTTTTCTCCAAAGGAAGATTTTAGGCGAGACGGAAAATTTTAAAAAATTGCCAAAAATGATTGGCAGGCTCCGGCCGCCGATTTTTAAAAAGGCAAAAGCAACAGATATTCCTCCGGCAATTAGACAGCCGCTTAAAAATACAGAAAAAGGGACAGTAAAATAAAGCACAAAACAGACAGCTCCGGCGACGGCAATAAACATGAACTGTTTAAAAGTGAGAGGGCCAACTATTTTTGCTTCATGCTCAATAAATTGAGGAACGGTAAATCTCATAAAGATATTTATTCAATAGATTCGCGGTAAACGTCTTCCCCCGAGGGAGCCTCTGGTTTTTCTACGGGAGGCGCCTCTTCTGTTCCTTCTGGTTTTGTTCCCGGTTCCGTTATCGGACTTCTCGGGGGGATGCCTTCTGTTTTATAAATTTCTTCTAAGGCCGGTTTCAAGGGATAAAAAATGAAGCGATTAATTTCGCGAGCTACCCTTTGAGCCATTTCTTTTCCCAATTCAACTTCTTTTTCCAGGGCTGTTTGGAATTCGTCTGGCGGCAAAACTCCCATTAAAACGTAACCTGCGTATTTGGCTACATCTGAAACCTGCTCAACTCCGTTTTTTTCGCAAACGTTCCAAATGTCATCTGCGGTTTCCTCAGAGAAAACCGCTTCCTTTATTTCTCTAGGAAGTTTTTCATACAATTTCCATAATTGGTCTCTAGTATATTCTTTTGGCATTTATCTTGACAAATTTTAAATATAGTGTATACTATTATTTAGTAAGCCCCTATTATCCCGAATAATGTATGAAAGGAGGTAATCGCAATGGGGTTATTCAATGGCGCTCCGACTCCAGAACAGCTATATCGCAAATCCCTCACGAACCAGTTTATCTCGGGGAAGGATCTTGCAGAGGCTTGGCGTACCGCCGAAACCTCAATGATCCTGGCTGCTCGTGAAGAGTCGGCTACCAAGGCTCGCGATATGGAACTTAAGGCCGTTGAGCGAGCAAAGGCTGCCAAGCAAAAGAGGGATGACGAACTTAAACGTTCGTGACCTCTTAACCCTGGCGGGAAGTGGACGGTCGTTCGTACAGATCGTCCACTTTTGTTTTAAATCTTCTTCTTCCTTGCTCTTTTTGTTTTTTCTTTAACTTCTTTTAATTTTTGCTCCGCCTCCTTTGTTACTTTTTCTACTTCTTGGATTGGTTCAATCGATGTCCTATACATTTCTAACAATTTGTCTCTCAGTTGTCCTACCGCAACTTTGGCTGGTTCAATTTTTGCTTCTTTTGCTTCCATTTCTCCCCGTACGCTTTCAAAGTTACCCATTCCAACCCTAAATTTAGCTAATTCTTCATTTGCTCTTGTTAAAGCGGGGCCCGTAAGGCGGCCGGAGGCAATTTGCTCTTCAGTTTTTTTGATGCTTTCTTCAAGAGAACTTAATGAATCTCTCCATTCTCCTATAGCTGACTCGAGGCTTTTAATTTTGGCCTCTTGGTCTTTAATCTGGGCAATCATTCCTTCTCCTTCTTCTATTTTCTCCCGGACATCTTGTGACATCCCTTTTTCTGTCTTGGGCCATTCTTCCACCAGCCGTTCTTTTAGACGTTCGTCCTTCTCTTCTTCTGAGACTTCTTCCCTCGGAGCAACACCAGCTTGTAGCTCTTCTACTCGCCTGTCCATTTTCGCTTGTTCCTCCGGCGTTTTACTCGCTTTGATTTTTTCATATTCTCTATTGACGTCCTTCTTGTCCTCTAGTCCGACTCCTAATCCCCGAGCTGCACTGCTCGTTAAATATTTATGCATTTTGGAATTATTGTCTTTGTACCAATCTGGATTGGCCTTTTGCCTGATAAGCATTGATTCTCGGAATCTATCAATGAATTCCCTTCCATGAATGGCTTCTAACCCGCCTACCTGGGCGCCAGTTCCGAATTTATGCAAAATCTCTATGAAATCCTCGTCTTTTAGGGCAATGGGTTTTGATACATTGCCCATCTGGTCTCTTTTGAGTTTAGACATTATCTTCGTGTAAATAGGATTATCTCTACCAACTTGGGTTTCGGCAAATCTCTTCTTATCTTCTTCAGAAACCGTTAAGCCGTAAGCTTCCAAGTCAGCCGGAGTCAATCTCGCTTTTCTGACTAGTCCTTTTTCTTCTTCTCCTTCTTTCCCTACTATGTCCTCGTCTTTGAAATACCCCGTTTGGAGAATTTCTTTTTGTTTGCCGTACTTAGCAGCTTCGGTTCCTACGCGCTGTACTATGCCCTCTAAGTCTTTGTCTTCTTTTATTATGCCTTTTTCTTTCAAATAATCTTTAACGTCGCCAAGGTTGCCGTTTTTAATCGCCGCTCTTATAGCGCCGATGGCTTTGTCCCAGCCAATGCCGGTTGCTTTGGCTCTCATATAGCCCTCAGCAAACTCAGCCGCCTGAGTTTTAGCTGATTTATTATCAAGAGCTCCTTCGGCCTGGCCAATCCAAGCTCCCATTTTTTCTTTCATGGCAGCCGGCGCTCTCTCTAATTGAGCTCCAGCTATCCGAGTAAGGGCTGCTCCCGGCCTCAGTCCCCAAGAGACCATTCCTCTCCATCCCTTTCTTCCTTCCCAAGGAGCTTTTGTCCCTTCCATTCTCTTTGCCACCGCTTCAGCTGGTCTGCCCAAATATCGCAGAGCCGCGGCTGAAGCCCCGGCCTTAGCTAATCCGCCGGCTATTTTGCCGGCGCCCCTGGCTATGCCAGTTCCTTTTTCTTTAAACCAGCCGGTAACGAAGCCAGCGCCCATGGCTGAGGTTGAAGTGGCTGAAAAAAAGCCAACAATCAAAAAGGCCAAGACCACCAGATATTGGAGCATCTCGCCGACAAACTCAACAAAATCCATGGTCAGCCAGCCGCCGCCGCCAGCCGTGGCCACAGCAGTTATATTAAAGGTTTCCCTTTGGAAAATAACCATTAATTGCTCTCCTAAATACAAGAAAAAGGCGCCAGTGATGCCGATAATGCACCATTGGACAAACTGATTCCACCATTGATCCCAATCCAGAAGCCCCAAGTTTAAGGTTTTTCGGGTGCCCGGAGCTAACAACAAGGTGAAGAAGGCAAAAGGCGAAAGGATAACCAGCATCCAAATCATCACATACCTCATGATAAACAAGAGCGCATACATAAAGAAAATAAAAGCCGCCACCAAGTTAAAAATAATCATAACAATGGTTTTTCCTAGGGCAGAAACAGCGTTTAATGGATTTACACAGCCAACCAAAGACTGCAAAATTAAAGAGCCTTGAGCTGAAAATTGATTTCCCAGCATTTTGAAACCAGTCAGTTCCTCTAAGAAAAAGTTCATTAAAATATTAGAAGCATCAATAATTAAACCGCACATTACCGGAGTAAAATTAATTAAAAGAGCGATAATCACTAACTTTGGCAGGGCTTTTTTAGCTTGGTATTCGCTAATCCTGAGGGCGGTAGCTAAACCAATAACTACCAGAATAATAATAAAGAACATATTGGCAAAATCTCTGACGATCGGCCAGCCAACTCCCACAATGGTAGGCATGCCTCGATGAATTAAAGCGGTATAAGGAATATCAATAAAATAAGGGCTCAAAACCCACCACAAAATCAGCGAGGCGAGCCCCATGATCAGAATAGAAATTGTTAGAACAACCTGCATGGCTAAAGAAATCACGCAGGTAGCCACCCACAACCCGATTAACTGGACAAAGGCGTGAGCAGGCTGAAGAGGAAGAGTCAACCCCAAAACAACGGAAAATAAAACAGCAGCTAAAACTGCTGGTTTCTTAAGTTTGCTAAATCTGAGAAAGAAATTTTTAATTTTACTTTCCATCAATTTCATTCTACAAAAGATTACTTTATTCTACAACTTTGCAATAGATTAATCCAATCGCCAATGCTTAAAGTTTCGGCTCTTTGACTCGGTTGAATGCCATTTTTCAAAAGCCATTTTTCCGCTTTATTTCGTTCTAACCCCAGCCCCTTAGATAAATTATTAATTAATTGCTTTCTGGGTTGGGAAAACCCCGCCCTGACAATTTTAAAAAATCTGTGTGAATCTGTTTTCGTATCCGCGTGAATCTGTGTGATTCGGAGGATCGCCGAATCAACTTTGGGTTGGGGCCAGAAAGATTTTTTTGAAATATAAGAAACAATTTCAGGTTTGGCATAAAACTGAACAGAAATCGCTAAAAGATTCATGTCGGGCGGCCGGGCCACAATTCTCTGCCCTACTTCTTTTTGAACGATTAATGTCATCTCTTTGGGCGGATTTTTGGATTCCAGAAATTTTCTGATAACTGGAGCTGTCAGATAAAACGGGAGATTCGCTACCACCTTATAAGAATTTCCAATTTCCAATTTACAATTTTCAATCAATTTCCAATTTTCAATTTTCAAAATATCTCCGTAAATGATTTTTATATTATCAAAATATCTCAACGTATCTCCAAGTATCTCCACTAGTTTGGGGTCTTTTTCCACGGCAATTACCTTTTTTACCCTGTTAAATTGTTCGCCTTCGGCGAACACCTCGCTTGGCGAGGATTTAACAGGGTGAACTCTTTTAGCTAATTCCATTGTTAAATTTCCGATTCCAGGACCAATTTCCAAAACAATGTCATTTTGAGAAAGTTGGGCAGCTTCAATAACTCTTTTAATTACCCCTTTATCAATTAAAAAAATCTGGCCTAATCTTTTTAACGGCCGAATTCGGTATCCCTTGAATAGCGCTTTTGTTCTTGCGCCAGAGATGGCCCCCATTCCAATCATTTTAGCACGATTGCAGCGGCTATTGACAATTATCCATGATTTCTAAATAATGAAAGAAGGACAAAATGCCCCCTTCTAATATTTTTCAAAGCGTAGTCCGAAAATTAAAGGGATCTTCTAGGGACCCCTTCCTTTATTTAGGAATAACGGCAGTGCTTCTATTAGGAGTGGTTTCTACCGGACCCGGTATAGCCTCAACATCCCTTAATAGCCAAGGGCTTTTTTCTTTGTTTGAGGAAAACCTTTCTCGAGAGCCCTGCCTTAGGCCAGCGATTAAATCTTCTCCAGAATCTCCAGACTTCCTTTTTGTTCAGCAAGCTAGCCTAAAAGCGGTTTTGCCGCCGGTAGCCATTACCTCTCAAGTCTTGGGAATGTGGATGGGAGAGGGAGATATCTCTCAGAGAAGAGAAATTACTGAATATGTCGTTGAAGAAGGAGACAGCCTTTGGGCAATTGCCGAGCGCTTTAATGTCTCCCTGGACACTATTCTTTGGGCCAATAGCATCAAAAGTTTGCTTATTCAGCCCGGCCAAAAACTTCTTATTTTGCCGGTTTCAGGAGTGATGCACCTAGTCAAAGAAGGAGATACCGTCAGCGGTTTAGCTGAAAAATATAAGACTGACGCTGAAAAAATCATTGAATTTAACGACCTGGCCGGTGAAGGAGATATTGTCATGGACGAAGTTTTAATCGTCCCTGACGGCAAGCTGCCCTCGGTTTCAATTGTCCAGACGCCGACGGTTTCTTCAACCCGACTTTCAACTAATAACTTTTATGGCCAGTCCCATGCTTTTCCTTACGGCCAATGCACCTGGTGGGTAGCTCAAAAACGGCCTATTCCAGCTTGGGGTAATGCTAAAGAGTGGCTGGATAATGCTCTTAGGTCTGGTTATGCGGTTTGCAAAGGAAGCTATTGTATTCCCCAGGTGGGCGCAGTTATTTCGCTTAGCGGGAATAGATATTACGGCCACGTGGGATACGTAGAGGAAGTTAAAGGAGATAAAGTAGTTTTTTCTGAAATGAATTATATAGGATTGGGCAGAATGGACTATAGAACTTTAAGAGTGGGCTCGTCCTCAATCAAAGGATATATCTACTAGTTTTCTCTCAGGCGGTACATTAGGGCTTCAGAGAGATGGTCAAAAGAAATTTTCTCTAAACCTTCCAAATCAGCAATAGTCCTGGCCACTTTTAATACCCGGTGATAGCCTCTGGCCGAAAGCTGACCAGAGTCAACGCATTTTCTTAAAAGGTTTTCAGAAGTGCTGTCAATTTGACAGTATTTTTTTATTTGGGGAATCTCCATTTCTGAATTAGTTTTATCTTTTTTAAATCTTTCTCCTTGAATTTGCCTGGCTTTTTCTACTCGTTCTCTAACTTTTTGGCTACAATTTTCCTCATCTACTGCCGCCAATTTTTCATATTTTATTGAGGGAACATTAATAAAGAGGTCAACCCTATCCATCAGGGGTCCGGAAAGCTTCCGCCGATACATTTGAATTTGGGGATTGGTGCAGCTGCATTTCTTTTCTGGATCACCATAATTACCACAGGGGCAGGGATTGGAAGCTGCCACCAAGGTGAAACGGGCGGGCAACGAAAGGGAATGCCTTGCCCTCAGAACTGTAATTTGACCTTCTTCAATCGGTTGTCTTAAACTTTCCAAGACATCGCGATGAAATTCCGGAAATTCATCCAAAAACAAAACTCCTCGATGAGCCAGAGTAATTTCGCCCGGTCGGGGAGGGTTACCGCCACCGATTAAGGCCACTTCAGAAGCAGTATGGTGAGGAGAACGAAAGGGCCGAAAATTAATCAGAGGCTTTTCTTTTGGTAGAAGCCCAGCAATGCTATAAATTTTAGTTACTTCCAGAGATTCTTCAAAAGAAAGAGGCGGCAAAATTGAAGGAATAGCTTTGGCTAATAAGGTTTTTCCGGCACCCGGCGGACCTTGCATCATAAGATGATGGCTGCCGCTAGCCCCAATCTCTAAAGCCCTTTTACTAGATTCTTGACCTTTGATATAGCCTAAATCAACCGGATAATTTGGAGCCTGGAAAAAATCTCCGGGGTCGGTTTTTTGAGGTAAAATTTCTTTTCTTCCCTCCAGGTAATCAATGAC
>Ga0210019_1001992_pt1 | contig 20628 bp, 20 predicted proteins | sample CryGeyCG2114_020_2_FD_183969 | JGI IMG/M metagenome (GOLD analysis project Ga0210019, IMG submission 183969) | Groundwater microbial communities from aquifer - Crystal Geyser CG11_big_fil_rev_8/21/14_0.20 (SPAdes) (version 2) | ecosystem: Environmental > Aquatic > Deep subsurface > Groundwater ...
TCGTTCGAACGATCCACCACCAGGCAATATGGTTATATGGAGAGGTGCTTCACGTTTGACGGATATTGAATTGGGGTTCTCTCTGGCCAATACTTGTGGGTAATTGAAAGCTTCGCTAGGCGCTTACGATTTAGCTGTGTCATATTTGCCCCCTTGTTTATGGAGGCATATTATCATTCCCGCTCTAAAAATAAACCCGATTCTGCACTTTCTACAAGGTTTTTAGAGATGCCCATATTTGAATCGATCACAGTTTGAACTGCAAGGTGTGGTCGCCTATCGCTATCTGATCGCCATCGGAAAGGACGTGTTCTTTTACGCGTTCATGGTTCACGATAACGCCGTTAGAGCTGTTAAGATCCAGCATTACATATTCATTGCCGGTCTGTTTCACAACGGCATGCTGTCTTGATACCTTGCCATCTTTTAAAATGATGGTGTTCGAATTGGCGCGGCCTATCGTTGTCTCTTTCCTAAGCTTATATTCCTGATTCACATGCCCACCCTCTATAATGATCAGTCTTGCCGCGCCGGAAGGTGTAGAGGTTTCGGCGGCGGTCTTTTTTGTTATGTCTATCGAAGATTCAGAAGGAGTACGGCTTGCATCCTCTTCCGGAGCAAAGTAATCTTCTCCCTCGGTTTCTATATTATAATCCGAACCTTCAAGCAGATTGGGGGTCGTTGCCTGTTTTGTAGGCTTTGTTTTTTGTTTTTTTATAGATGGTTCGGCGCTCTCTACGAAACCTTCTTCGTCCTCGAAGATGGCCTTATATCGGTCGATGTTGCCGCTCACCGCCCCAAGCACTTTTTCGAACTTTCCTATCTTGTCGAGCTCGTCGTTAGACAGACTTGTAAAATTAGCGTCATCATGTTCGCCAAGCTCGTGGCGGAACTTAAGCTCTTCAAGGACCTCTTTGTGCTGTTCCAAGCTCTCTGTTATTCTTGAGCGCGTTTCGTAAAGGGTCGAGAGCTCTTTGTCTATATCGCCCTTCTTCTCCAAAAGGGCGTTTGTTGCCTCGTTGAGCTTTTGGACGTATTCCTGTTTTACCTTCTGATAAACGGAAGGGGAGACATCGTTCTTTTTGGCCTCGATCTTATCAAGCCTTTCGCGAACCAGACCGCGCTCCTGTTTGAGCTTGTTCGCATCATCTAAAAGGGCCTGATTTATCGGGAACGAAAGTTCGTTATCTGTTGCCATGTATGTTATAAGTTAGCGAAATGCTTGAGAATTGTCAACTATTAAAAAATCGGTCAGATTTTTGCGGACCCCCCAAATAAATAGGGCCGGTTAGCACCATTGCTACCGGCCCTTGAAAAGGGGGTTTAGTCAGCTCTTTAACGAGCCTTCTATATATATTATCGGTTGGCCGGTACCCTGAAGTTGCTTACTTTTAAAAAATATTTTAGACCCCCAAAAACCTTTAAATTCATTGCAATTTTGGGGGGGTTTGTTAGACGGGAAGAACCTAGGAGACACAAATGGATCCATCATACCAAGACCGGCTGAAAGAGACGGTAGAGTTCATCAAGGCAAAGACCAGGGTCGCCCCGCAGATACTTGTGATCTTAGGGAGCGGACTTACATCTTTGATAGATGAAATAGAGGTGGAAACGAACCTCGCTTATAACGAAATTCCCAACTTTCCCCGTTCAACGGTAGAAGGCCATGTTGGAAGGATAATCTTCGGTGCGTGGAAGGGCTTTCCTCTGGCCGTGATGCAGGGGCGGGCCCATTATTATGAAGGGCACGATGTAAGGGACATCACCCTGTCCACTCATGCGCTTCACATCATGGGGTGTAAGACTCTCATAGTCACCAATGCGGCGGGAGGTATCAACGCCGCGTTCATGCCCGGCGACATAATGATGATGACCGATCATATAAATTTCATGGGAGTGAATCCTCTGCGCGGCGTCGGAGCCGTGAACCCAAAGAATCAGTTCCCCGATATGACGAACGTCTACTCAAAAAATCTTCAACAGACGGCGACCGAGGTTGCAAAAGCGCTTGAAATTCCGCTAAGGACAGGGGTATATATCGCGACCGCAGGGCCTTCATACGAGACAAAGGCGGAAGTTAGGGCCTTTCGCCAGTGGGGGGCGGATTCTGTGGGGATGTCGACCGTTCCGGAGGTTATTGTTGCCTCCTATCACAAGATGCAGATCTTAGGTTTCTCTATTATAGCTAACCCTGCGGCGGATCTACATCCCGGCAACATGAGCCACGCAGAGGTCCTTAAAAATGTGGAGGATGTCCAGACAAAGCTTGTAAAACTAATTGCCGGAGTGGTAGAACGAATTGGAAATGTCTTACCGACAAATTAAGATAGGGACCCGCGGTTCCCCTCTGGCCATGTGGCAGACGAACGAAGTTCTTCGTCTAATTCGCAGGAAATTCCCGTCATTAAATACAAAGGTTATCATCATTAAGACCAGCGGGGATAAATTCTCCGGAAGTCTTTCTACGACTCACGACTCACGAGTTACGAATCACGATTATGCAGGCAAAGGTCTCTTTGTTAAAGAGATGGAAGAGGCGCTTGCTTCCGGCAGAATAGACATGGCCGTTCACAGCCTTAAAGATATGCCGGCTATCCTGCCCAAAGGACTTTCGCTCGTTGCCTATCTTAAGCGCGAGGACCCAAGCGATCTTTTTATATCCAAAAAATATAAGAACATCTCATCTCTTCCGAAAGGTGCGGTCTTTGGGACGAGCTCGCCCAGAAGAAAGGCGCAGGTATTATCTGTTAGGCCCGATCTGAGGGTCATCCCTCTCCGAGGAAATGTAGCGACGAGGCTTGAGAAACTTTTATCAGGCGAGTGTGAAGCCACCATCCTCGCCAACGCTGGCGTGAAAAGACTCGACCTTACACGCAAACTCACGCGCTTACGCACTCATGCGCTTACGCACTTCATTCCGGCCATCGGTCAGGGGATAATATCCGTTGAAACAAGGACCGCCGACAAGGACCTGATCTATTATATTAGATCGAGTCTTAACGATGCGGCCACTGAGTCCGCGGCCCTTGCGGAGCGAGCGTTCCTTAAAAAAGTTACCGGTGATTGCCACACGCCTATTGCCGCATATGCACAGCTTAAAGGGAAGAAGGTGGTGCTAAAAGGATTCGCATCCTCGCCGTCCGGAAAGAAGACGATATCTGCTTCACGGGAAGGGTCTAATCCTTCAAATGTTGGGAGAGAGCTCGGCGCCAAGTTCGTAAAATTAGGAGCCAGGAAATTAATGCGGCCTTTGGTCCTCTTCACGGGACTTAGATGTGACAGAAAAAAATTCCAAGGCTCCGACGTCGTTCATCTGCCTTTGATAAAGATACTTCCTCCTTCTGATAACTATCGCTCGCTTGATTCAGCGATAAAGAGACTCAACGAATATGACTGGCTCGTCTTTACCAGTCAAACAGCCGTTGAACGTTTTTTTGAGCGCATTACACACGGCTCATGGCGAAAGGCGCCCAAGATAGCGGCTGTTGGCCCTACCACCGCCGAAAAGGTCCGTTCATATGGCCGGAGGGTCGATCTAATGCCCGGCTTGGATTTTAATTCTGCCGAACTTGCAAGAAAACTTCTTATCTTCAAGGTTCAGGGTCTGAAGATATTGTTCCCTCGCGCAAAAGAGGGGAAGGATGCTCTAGTGAAAGAACTTTCAAGAATGGGGGCGCACGTAGATCTTGTCGAGGCATACCGGACCGTTCCAAACAAGATAAACGTCAAAAAATGGAAGGCCCTGTTCAAAAAACGCCCGCCTGACGAGGTGGTTATCCAAAGCGAGTCTGCCGACAATGTTTTTAAGAAATATTTTCACTGCTGTCCCAAGTCTCATTTCAAGACTTATGGTCCCTAATTTCTCTTACGAGTTTTTTACTTGTAGGCTCTTCTTTCTGATTTTCGGCAGGCATCTTTGGTTTTATCGTGACAACTCCGGTGCCGTCTATCTCGGCGCTCCCCAGGCCTTCATCTTGAACCGTATATTTGGGGATAGTGAATTTTGTGGTCGAGACCCTTTCATGGTCTAGTGATATCGAAAGTTTATTGAGAGGCGGCTTTGCCTTTTCAAGGGCCATGGCTATCCACTGCTCCGGCGAACCGCGCGTATTGAACTTGGCCTTGGAGGTGTCGAGGAACGTGCAGAGAGATTCCCAATCTTCAAGTATCTGTCCCTTAAAGGCCACGCTCATATCTGCCTCGGTGTCAGATATCTTTTTGAACATTATCTCATAAGGAACGTCGGCAATAGAGACCTTCAAAAGGCATTCAAAGGCCGTTGTCTTGGCAAGGAATCCGCTGATATCGGTCGCGACCTTGGCGTCGCCCTTGATAACTCCGATATCCGCATTCACATCGCCGCCAAGATTTATATGATATTTTACCGTGTACGATTCGTTGGTATTGGCAAACGTATATTTGACTATCACTACGGCATCCATCTCCAGCTTTATGGAATCGCTTGCCGGCTTTTGTTTTCCGCCGAATAGTGGCGGTTTTTGAGGGAGAGCATCTTCAAAAAGGCCTTCATCGTCAAGTCCGGTCTCGCTATCTGGAGGAGTTTGTGTTTGGGGCTCGGTTTGGTCGGCAGTTTCTTCTGTTTCATCAGCTGGAGCCTGGTCTTCCGGCGAAGGTTCTTCATCTCCGGGTGGTGCATCTGAAGGTTCCTGTATCTCGCCGCCCGGAGACTGAAAAGTTACAGGCTCGTCGTCCTCGGCTATAACGCCGAAAGATATCAGACATAAAAGCGCCGAGAGCGCCAGGACACGTAAAAACATGACGGGGGCAATTATAGACAAGTTGGGCCCGCTTTCAAAGGGAAATTTTTCGCTTGTTATGTTAGAGGCTCCATTGCTAGTCTGGGCGAGCTTATGATAATGGGAATAGGGGCAGATATAAGCAGTATAATGGAATTTGACGACAGGTTTAAAGATGCGGCCTCGATCTTTAACAAGGCTCATTTTACCGCGACAGAGCTCTCTTATTGCGCTTCGCAGATAAGCGGCCGTCCTGCGCAGCATCTGGCGGCGAGATATAGCGCAAAAGAGGCGCTGATAAAGGCGCTCGATCAGGCAAGGGGCGGAAAGTTTTCTGCAATAGCCCCGCTTCTTTACACTGAAATAGAGGTAGCTAATGACGCCGAAGGACGCCCTTTCTTTGCGTTGCATGGAAGTCTCCAAAAGATCGCCGGTCAGCTTGGAATAGAAAATATCCACCTTTCTATATCCCACGACAACGAATACGCCATCGCATTTGTTATCATTGAGTGATTTAAAGAGGCCGACTCTAATTACGTACAGTGCTCTTTATAGGGGAGTTACGATGTCTATTCCGAGTTCCATCCACAAAAAAGAACATACTTTCTTGCCAAAGGCATCAAAATTCTGTATATAGGTGGGTAGAAAAATACCCATGCCCACAAAATCCACAAACAACAATAAAGGTAATGCCAGAGGGAACCAATTCGAAAAACGCCTGACCGAGCTCCAGCAATTACTTCAGGTCATTGAGCGTGCCAAGCAGATGTGGCAGGCGACCTTTGATGCCATCAGAGACCCGGTGGTCATCATTTCCGATGATTTCGATATTGAAAGGGCCAATATCGCCACATCAGCCACGGCTAAAGCCGATATTAAAGAGATGATCGGGAAGAAGTGTTACAAGGTGTTTGCCGGAAGCACCAAGGTCTGCGACGGATGTCCGCTTCCGGAGGCGCTCGATAATAATAAGGTATCTGTCTCAAAACTGGGCAATCAGATACATAAGTGTGATTTTGAGGCCAGTGCATACCCTTATCCGGGTGGCGAGGTGAAGTCTAAGGCGGCGGTCCTTCACTACCGGGACATAACCCAGGAGCACAGGCTTCAGCAGGAACTTATTCAGCAGGAAAAGATGGCGGCCATCGGAATGCTTGCCGGCGGCGTTGCGCATGAAATAAACAACCCGCTTGGAGGTATACTTGCCTTTACCCAGCTCATCATACGCGAATTGAAGGACGGCGATCCATTGCTCACCGATATGGAAGAGATAGAACGAGCGGCCGTTAGATGCAAAAAGATAGTCGCAGACCTTTTGGATTTTTCACGCGCCTCATCGGGTAAGGACCGTCAGACCCTTAACATGAACCTTCTTGTAGAAAAGGTGGTCCCATTCATCAAGACGGAACTGAGATCTTTGAACATTGAGCTTTCGCTGGAACTCAAACAGGGGCTCCCTTCGGTCTTTGGCGACGCCAACAGGCTTCAGCAGGTCTTTTTGAACCTCTTGACCAATTCATGCCATGCGATGACGAGGGGCGGAAAACTTATCGTACGCACATCTGCTGACCCCAATTATTTCATTGTTGAAGTTGAAGATAACGGCCACGGTATTTCAAAAGAGAATGTTTCAAGGATATTTGATCCGTTCTTTACCACAAAACAACCGGGCAAGGGTACCGGTCTGGGCCTTTCTGTAAGCTACAGGATAGTGAAGGAACACGATGGCGTCATAGAAGTCGAAAGCAAAGAAGGGGAAGGCACTAAGTTCATAGTCAAACTACCCGCCATTAAAGAGGCCGGATAAGGGGGGGAGTTAATGAAGGCAAATATCCTTATTGTCGATGACGAAATTGCCATAAGGAAGGCCCTTGAAAAGTTCCTTGCGAGTTTAGGTTACCACGTTTTTGCGGTGACCAGCGGGGAAGAGGCTCTTAAAGTTTTCGGTGAGGAGGTGATAGACCTTGCCCTGATCGACCTTGTCATGCCGGGAATGAACGGGGTCGAGCTGATCAAAAAGCTCAAAGAGGCCGATCCTAAGATGGTCTGCATAGTAATGACCGCTTTTGGGACCATCACAAGCGCCGTTGAGACGATGAAGGCCGGCGCCTATCATTATCTAACAAAACCGTTCGAGCTTGATGACGTCGCTTCGCTTGTTGCGACCGGGCTCGAGCATAAGAACCTGAAAGAGGAGAACAGGCTCCTTCGCCAGCAGTTAAAATCAAAATATAAGTTCGAGAACATAGTCGGAAATTCGGAAGAGTTGAGCGGGGTCTATAACCTCATAGAAAAGGTCGCCGATTCCGACAGCACGATACTTATCCTCGGAGAGAGCGGGACCGGAAAAGAACTTGTTGCGCGCGCTATCCATTATAACAGCCGTCGCGCGAATATGCCTCTCATAACCGTTAATTGCGCGGCAATACCCGAAGAACTCCTGGAAACGGAACTTTTCGGACACGTCAAGGGGTCTTTTACCGGTGCTCACGCCACTAAACCCGGAAGGTTCGATGCCGCGAACGGCGGAACGATATTTTTGGATGAAATAGGCGACATGAGCCTCAAGCTTCAGGTCAAGATTCTGCGGGTGCTTCAGGAGAGAAAGTTCGAACCCGTAGGTTCGACCAAGACCCACGATGTGGACGTAAGGATAATAACCGCCACCAACAGAAATCTTGAAGAAGAGGTGAAGAAGAGACAGTTCAGAGAGGACCTATTTTACAGACTTAACGTCATCCCCATAAAGATACCGCCCCTACGCGAAAGAAGGTCCGACATCCCTCTTTTGGTCCAGCACTTCATTCAAAAGTTCAACAAAGAGAACGACCGACACATTGAAGGGCTTTCAAAAGCGGCGATGAACGTCCTTGTTAAATATGATTGGCCCGGGAACATTCGCGAGCTCGAAAATCTTGTCGAGAGGCTGGTCATACTAAAACCGGCGGGAATGATAGAAGAGGTCGACATACCACTAGCGTTTGGGAACATAAAAGTCAATGCAGACTCTGCAAACAAGGCTGTTGAGGCGTTCCGTTTTGACGGTAGTTCAAATTTCAGGGACGCTGTTGAGAACTACGAGGTAGATCTTATCCAAAAAGCGCTTGAACATACGGGGTACAACAAGAACAAGGCGGCCGCGCTTTTGGGGCTTAACAGGACGACCCTTGTGGAAAAGATAAAAAGGAAGGGGATAAATTCAAACGATGTATAAACCGGTGAATCTTTTGATCGTAGATGACGATCCAGCGATGACCAAGGTCTTCGAAAAGATGGCCAAGGACGAGGTGTGGAATGTGGTGACCGCGGCGAGCGGTACGGAGGCTATCGACGCCCTCAACAAGTTCTCTATCGAAGTTGCGGTGGTAGATGTAGCCCTTCCCGGATATAGCGGCATGCAGGTCCTCGAATATGTGAAGAAGAATCGGGTCCCTACCGAGATAATAATAATGACAGGTGTCGGTTCGGTAGAACTTGCGGTTCAGGCAATAAAGACGGGCGCCTACGATTATTTCACCAAGCCATTTGATGATGTCAACAAGGTCTCCAAATCCATTTCCAATGCGATGGAGCATCACAGGCTTTTACAGAAGCTAAAGAAACTGGAGAGGCTGGAAAATGACGAGGTCTCATACGAAGGGATTATAGGAAAATCGAGAAGGATACAGGAAGTCTTCGAGATGATAGACAGCGTTGCTCCGACAACTTCGACGATACTTATCCTGGGAGAGAGCGGTACCGGAAAGGAGCTCGTTGCGCAGGCTATCCACAAGCGTTCCCGAAGACACGACAAACCGTTTGTGGTGATAAACTGCGCGGCGATGCCCGAGACCCTTCTTGAATCGGAGCTCTTCGGCCATAAAAAGGGGTCCTTTACCGGCGCCATTAGCGACAAGAAAGGGCTCTTTGAGGAGGCCAACGGCGGAACGATCTTTTTGGACGAAATAGGAGAGGTGACGCCGCCCATTCAGGTAAAGCTTCTTCGCGTCCTGCAAGAGGGCGAGATAAAGACGGTCGGGGACGCGATAAGTAAGCATGTGGACGTGAGAATTATAGCTGCGACCAACAAGGACCTGACAAGGCTTGTTAGCGAGAACAAGTTCAGAGAGGACCTTTACTACAGGCTTAACGTTATAGCCGTTTCTCTTCCGCCGCTTCGCGACAGGGTTGAAGACATCCCCCTTCTTGTTTATCACTTCATTAAGAAATATTCCAAGAAGGTCGGCAAGAACGTTGCGGGATGCTCCGTGGATACATTAATGGCGCTTCAAAATTATAAGTGGGTGGGCAATGTTCGCGAGCTCGAGAACGTCATAGAGCGCGCAATAGTCCTTTCGACCAGCGATACGATCCATGCGCGTGAGCTGTCACCGCGTATCATGGGCGAGTCGTTCTATCTTACAAATGACGATGTCGCTCACGATTTTTCCCAATTTAACTATCAGGAGGCCAAAGAAAAGGCATTCATTGCATTTAACAGGTCCTATATTTCAAGTCTTCTCAGACAGACAAAGGGGAACGTCTCCTTTGCCGCGGCGAGAGCGGGGATGGACAGAAGCAACTTCAAAAAGATAGTGAAGAAGTGCGAGCTTGAACTCGAAGATTTTAAAGACGGGAACAAAGAAGAGAGTTGATAAAAAATGCCAAAAATAATCATCATAGGCGACAACAAGAAAAAAGAGGCCGCGTCAGCTCTTAAAAAGAGTGATTTAAGGATAATAGAGGCCAACCACGAGGACTATATGACCCTTCTTTCAATGGAAGGGGTCGATTGCGCGGTCATATGCACCGGCGAGAACGACAGCAGGACCGAAGAGATAATGAAGGGTCTTCGTTCATTCGACGACGTGCTTCCAATGGTAATTGTCGGGGTCGGAAGCCTTGAAGACGCCGTGAATATGATGAAGCTGGGGGCGTGCGACTGTTTGAGGTTCCCGCTTAACTCCGAAAGATTGCAGATAGCCGTTGCCAATGCAGTGAGGCTCTACAGCCTTACAAAGAGAGTATATCTACTTGAGAATCAGATGGGCTGGTCGGGCGGTTTTGATAATATCGTGGGCCACAGCCAGAAGATGCAGGAGGTCTTTCAGCTGGTCGCTACCGTTTCAAAGAGCAACGCCACGGTGTTGATCTTAGGCGACAGCGGAACGGGAAAAGAACTCGTTGCACGCGCTATCGCAAAGCACAGCCCTCGCGTGAATCATCCGTTCATAGACATAAACTGCGGCGCCATTCCAAGAGAGCTTCTGGAAAACGAGCTCTTCGGCCACGAACGCGGGGCCTATACGGGAGCGGACAGGCGATATATAGGGTGTTGCGAGCGCGCCCATAAGGGAACTCTTTTCTTAGATGAGATATGTGAGATGGACCCGTCTCTTCAGGTGAAGATCCTTCGCATGCTTCAGGAAAGGACCTTCATGCGCGTCGGAGGTAATGAGCTTATCAGTTCCGACATAAGGTTCGTTGCCGCAACCAATCGTGACATTCAGGAAGAGGTTAAAAATGGCAACTTTAGAGAGGACCTTTACTACCGCCTCAACGTTGTCCCCATAACCATTCCGCCGTTAAAGGACAGGATAGAAGATGTCCCGCTCCTTGCGAAACATTTCCTTGATAAGTTCAGCGCCAAGAACGAAAAGATATTCGTCGACATAGAACCGGAGGCGATCGAATGTTTATTGGGCTACGATTGGCCCGGTAACGTTCGCGAACTTGAGAACGTTGTCGAGCGCGTGGTGGTCCTTAATAACGATTCGCGCATGAAGCTCAAACACCTGCCGCCGCACATCCAAAAGATGGCGCTGGGAAAGAAACCTGTTAAGCCGGCTCAGATACATTTTGCGGACGGCCAAAAAGTTGTATCTCTTGACCAGGTGGAAAAGTTCGCAATAGAGGCGGCGCTTGCAAGGTGCATGGGAAACGTTTCGGAGACCGCAAGACAGTTGAAGATAGGCCAGGCCACGCTTTACAGAAAATTGAAGCAGTACGGCCTTAAAGCATGAGGGATGACAATATGGACATTAAGATCGAAAGGAACGGTGATATTACGCTTCTTAAATGCATAGGTAGCCTTGACGCCGAAAATGTGGTGTTCTTCAGAAAAAAAACGGGCGAGCTTTTTGACGGAGGGAGTAGCAGGTTCGTGATAGACGCCAACAAGCTCTCTTTTGTGGACAGTATGGGCCTTGGCGCCATGATATCTCTCATGCGGCGCGTCCGCGAAAAGAAGGGCGACGTAAAGGTCTTCGGACTGAACGCCGAGGTAAAGGAGATATTCGATATAACAAGGCTGAACAAACTCTTTGACGTGTGCGCAAGCTTTGAGGCCGCATGCAAAAAGTTCTAAAATTTAAGATCTTAAGTTCAACATCATATCTTAAGTTCCTGAGGGAACTTGTGGATACGCTTAAAATATCGAACGACGCAAAAAGAAAATGTTCTGTGGCGCTTGTCGAGGCCGTAGACAATGCCGTCTTTCACTCTCACGGGGGAATAAAAAGTTACCCCATAGAGATCAAGATATCGTGTCTTGGTAGGAAGACGGTCATGGAAGTAAAGGATATGGGCAAGGGATTTGACATAAAAAAGGTGCCGGAGCCTTCGCTCTATCAGATAAACGGCCGCGGCATCTTTATCGTTAAAAGGCTGATGAAGAATGTTGAGTACACGAAGAACACCCTAAAGGTGACCTATGAAGAACGAAACTAAACAGCTTTCAGTGCTTCACGACTTGAGCCGTGCCATAGTCGGCGCCTCCAGAATGGAGGACGTCTGCCAGCGGATCCTGGACAGAACGGTCAACCTTCTCAGCGTGAGCAAGGCGTCCATAATGAAGATAGATAAAAGGGACGGGATGCTGAAGATAGTAGCCAGCAAGGGCATCCCCGCCGGCGTTATACGGGATGTCAAGGTCAGGGTCGGTGAGGGCATTTCCGGCAAGGTCTTTAAATCTAAAAAACCGATAATGATAAGGGATATAAAGGCGACCGGTTTTGAACAGAAGAAGAGATACAAGACAAGCTCCCTCATCTCGACGCCCGTCACCTGTTTTAAGATGAAGGTCGGCGGAAAGCCGGTCGGCGTCATAAATGTCACCGATAAAAAAGGCGGAAAACATTTTACAGGCGACGATCTCAAACTTCTGAACACGATAGCGAATCAGACCGCTTCATATCTTCATCTTTGCGATCTTGCCGAAGATGCTCGGGAAAGCGAGCATGTTATGCGCGAACTTGACCTTGCGCGAGCCATACAACAACGTCTGCTTCCGCAGAGGATACCGGGCGTCCAAGGGCTCGATATAGCGGGCGTGTGCCTGACGGCCGAACACGTTGGGGGCGATTATTTTGATGTAATTGTCGGAGGCGCCAGGCCACCTTCCGTTGTGGTGGCAGACGTCGCCGGCCACTCGATCTCCGCCGCGATGATGATGAGCGCGTTTAGAAGCGCGCTCAGGAGCGATAATACTGTTTCTCTGTATTCGCCGGCGATAATCGCTGAGAGGTTAAATAACATTTTGTATGACGACCTTGCCTCTGCCGAGCAGTTCATCTCCATGGTCTATCTTCAGGTCATCCCCGGCGGCGGCAATTTCGGCTCGGTGATAAAATATACCACCGCCGGGCATCATCCTCCACTGATCTTAAAGGGGAACGGTTTCATAGATCACTCTACCGAAGATATCCTCTTGGGAGTTGAAAGGTTCCCCGAATATCACGAAAGAAGGATAGATGTGGATTCAGGAAACATTATCGTTCTCTACACCGACGGGCTTGTTGAGGCGGCCGATAAAAAAGGAAAAAGGTTCGGGAACGAACGGCTGAGAGGGTGTGTGAGAAAGAACAAACATCATTCGGCAACCAAGATGGTAGAACTTCTCTGCCTTGACGTTAAGGAGTTTATCGGTAAAAAGCCGCTTGCCGACGATGTAACCGTGGTCATTATCAAGGTAAAATGAACTATAAAGAAGCGCTTTCATATCTTGACTCCCTTCAATCGACAAAAATAGAGCTTGGACTTGAAAGGATAAGCTCCGCGTGTGAAGCCTTGGGTCATCCTGAAGGCAAGTTGAAGAGCGTCATGGTAGCTGGGACCAACGGCAAAGGTTCCACATGCGCCTTTTTGGAGTCTATCCTCCGGCATCAGTGGTTAAAGGTGGGCCTTTATACATCTCCCCACCTAAATGATGTAAGGGAGAGGATACAGATAGACCGGAAGATGATATCTGAAGAAGAATTTGCAAAGAATACGACCTTAATATGTCATTCCCGCGAAATCGGGAGTCTCGAGCGTGTAACCGGGATTCCTGCTTGCGCAGGAACGACAGCAAGACTCACCTATTTTGAGTTCTTAACCGCCGTGGCATTTCTCTACTTTGCCGAGAGATGTGTGGACGTCGCTGTCCTTGAAGTTGGTCTTGGCGGAAGGTTCGATGCCACGAACGTGGTTGACCCGGTTGTTAGCGTAATAACCCGCATAGGAATGGACCATCAACATTATCTTGGCGATACGATAGAAAAGATTGCATTTGAAAAGGCAGGTATCATTAAAACGGGGGTTCCGGTCGTAACCGTGGTTCAGGAACCAAAGGTGATGGATGTCCTGCGCCGTATTTCAGATGAGAAGGGCGTGATGCTCCATGTTGTCAGTCCGCAAGAGGTAAAATATAAACTTGGCCTCCTGGGAAGACACCAGTATGAAAATGCCGCCCTGGCGTTGCGTGCCTCAGAGCTTGTGTTAGAAGTTACCGATCACCGATCACTGATAACAGATAACCTTTCCGAGGCCTTTGCCTCCACAAGGTGGCCCGGCAGGCTCGAAGTTCTGGGCACACACACTTTTCTAGGTAAAGTGTGTGCCCCCGGCGCTCAGGTTATTCTGGACGGTGCCCACAATCCGAACGGCGCCGAGGCGCTGGCAAGGTTCATGAAAGAGGAGCTAACGGATAAACACAAGATAGTCATCCTCGGCATCATGGCCGATAAGGATATAGAGGGTGTCATCAAGCCGTTGGTCGAAGCGGCAGATGAGGTCGTTCTAACGCGGCCGTCTGCCAGTCGCGCCGCAGGGACAGAATTGCTCTGTAAAATCGTAAATTCGGAGATCGGTAAATTCGGAAATACGGAAAAACAGAGCGAATTCGCGAATTCGCGAATTCGCGAATTTCCTAACATCTCCTCTGCCATTGAAGGAACGATTAAAACGATGCGTGGAAATTCAGTCTTGATTATTGCCGGTTCGCTATATACGGTGGCCGAAGCAAGGAGATATTATGAAGATTCGTCCAAGAAGGCTTAGGGGCTCGGCTGTTCTTAGAAAGATGGTCGCGGAAACCTCCATTTCACCGGATCAGTTGGTTCAACCTGCCTTTATCATTCACGGCAAAGGGATCAGGGAAGAGATAACTTCAATGCCTGGGCAGTTCCGTTTTTCCGTGGATACGATAGGTAATGAAGCAAAAGAGATAAAGAAGGCGGGTATCCCTTCGATGCTCCTTTTCGGAATACCTGAAAAGAAAGATGAAAAGGCGAGCGGGGCCTACGCGAAAGACGGGATAGTTCAAATGTCCATTGCCGCCATCAAAGAGGCGGTGCCGGAAATGTATGTGATAACCGACGTCTGCCTCTGCGAATATATGAGCCATGGGCATTGCGGAATAACTAAAGGTCATACGGTTGATAATGATCCATCGCTCGAGATGCTTGCAAAGACCGCCGCTTCCCACGCGCATGCAGGCGCCGATATGGTGGCGCCAAGCGACATGATGGACGGTCGCGTTGCCGCGATCCGCACGATGCTTGACAAGGAAGGTTTTGAGAATACGCCCATCATGAGCTACGCGGCAAAATATGCCTCGGCGTTCTACGGCCCCTTCCGCGATGCCGCGGAGTCGGCGCCGAAATTAGGCGACCGCAAGACATATCAGATGGACCCGCCAAACGTCCGCGAGGCAATGAAGGAGATAGCGCTGGATATTGAAGAGGGGGCAGACATCGTCATGGTAAAACCGGCGCTTGCATATCTAGACGTTATTGCAAAGGCCCGCGAAAGGTTCGATGTGCCGATCGCCGCCTACAACGTCAGCGGTGAGTATTCCATAATAAAGGCGGCCGCCAAGAACGGCTGGATAGATGAAAAGAGGGCGATAATGGAGATGCTGATCTCCATTAAACGCGCCGGTGCCGACATTATCATCACCTATTTTGCAAAGGAGATTGGCTGTGGTATGCCGAAATGACCAAGGCGCCATCTTTCTTGCCGCCTAAGTGACAAACAAGAGGTTTTTCAGGAGCTGTGCGCCTATAGAAATCTTCTATAATTGCGGTTAGCGGACCATGAGACTTTGTGGGCGGTTCGGTCATACCATTATTATTATCGGTTGGACGATACCCAAAAGTTATCTGTATTTTATAACCTACTGAAATAATTAGATATTATAATCCTTTGACATCCCCTATCTTTTAATGCAAACCTCCCTCTCCTATGAGCGATAAAGTCTACCTGATCGACGGCACGAACTACATATTCCGCGCCTACTACGCAATAAGGCACCTTTCAACATCGAAAGGATTTCCCACTAACGCTATCTACGGCTTTACGACCATGCTCTTAAAGCTCATTCGCGATGAAAAACCGGCGCATATCGCCATAGTCTTTGACTCCGGCAAGCCCTCGTTTCGCGAAGAGATATTTCCCGATTATAAGGCAAATCGCGAGGCGCCGCCGGATGATCTCCTGCCCCAGTTTCCGCACATTCCGCGCGTTGTCCACGCTCTTAACATCCCCGCTGTTTCAATAGAAGGTGTCGAGGCGGACGATGTCATTGGAACGCTTGCAATAAAATCGGTCAGAGAGGGACACAAGGTGGTCATCGTTACCGGAGATAAGGATTTTATGCAACTTGTGAATGATGACATAAGCATCCTGGACACGATGAAGGAAAAGTTGATCACCCCGTCCGAAGTTGTGGAGAAGTTCGGCGTAGAACCATCGAAGGTGACCGATATCTTGGGGCTCGCGGGCGATGTCTCCGATAATATCCCCGGCGTCCACGGTGTCGGCCCAAAGACCGCGCTCAAGCTTATCAAAGAATTCGGAAGCATAGAGAACCTTATAAAGAATGCCGACAAGCTGGAAGGCGGACTTAGGGACAAGATAAAAAGCGGATCAAAAAATGCAGAGATGTCCAAGAGACTTGCCACCATCCAGACAGATGTCGATATAAAGATAGACTCCGAAGACCTTATTCTTAAAAAGCCTGACGAAAAGAAGCTCCACGACATCTTAAAGGAGTTCGAGTTCTCAACCCTCCTCTCCGAACTCGCCCCTAAATCTACCATCTCCTACGAAAGATATCGGACGATAATGACCGAAGTGGAGCTTGATGATCTGATAAAAGAATTAAAGAAGGCCAAGATCATAGCATTCGATACGGAAACAACATCTCTCGACGCGATGGAGGCGGCGCTTGTGGGGCTTTCGTTCTCGTGGGGCGAAGGCCTTGCGGCATATATCCCCGTGGGTCACGCGGGGCTTGATGCGGCGGGACAGCTGGACAGAACATATGTCTTGGAAAGACTTTCGGACATCTTTTCATCGAAAGATATTAAAAAGGCGGGACAAAATCTCAAATACGACCTTGCCGTGCTCGATAAATATCATCCGGAGATAAACGGCATAGAGGCCGACACCATGATAGCCTCTTACGTCATAAATCCTGCCGGCTCCCACGGAATGGATGACCTCTCTCAGCAATATCTGGACCACACTACCATCAAATACGTAGAGTTGACCGGCAAGGGAAAGAACCAGAAGAATTTTTCAGATGTTGAAGTTGCGAAGGCCTCCACATATGCGGCGGAAGATGCCGACGTTACCTTAAGGCTCTATCATGTCCTGATAAAGGAGCTCAAGGGACAGCTCAAAGAGCTCTACTTCGATATCGAAATGCCGTTAATGAAAGTGCTTCTAAAGATGGAGCTAACGGGTATCAAGGTCGATCTTAGCCTTCTAAATGAGATGGGGCGGCTCTTTGAGAAGGACCTGAAAGAACTGGAAAAGAACATCTATAAAGAGGCGGGCCGTGAATTCAATATCAACTCGCCTAAGCAGCTGGGGGTCATACTTTTTGAAGAAATGGGGCTTACAGGCGGTAAGAAGACAAAGACCGGATTTTCTACCGATGTGGACGCCCTTACCACGCTCTCACACCATTATAAGATAGGAAGGCTGATACTTAATTACAGGTCGCTCTCTAAACTCAAAGGCACTTATATAGATGCGCTACCTCTGCTTGTGGATAAGCGGACGGGAAGGATACATACAAGTTACAATCAGACGGTTGCCGAGACGGGGCGCCTTTCGTCAAGCGACCCGAATCTGCAGAATATCCCGATAAGGACGAAAGAGGGTAAGCGTATCCGCGAGGCCTTTATAGCGGAAAAGGGTTGCCTGCTTCTAAGCGCCGATTATTCGCAGATAGAATTACGCGTACTTGCCCACATGGCCGGGGAAGAATCTCTTATAAACGCATTCCAGGCCGGGGTGGACGTTCATTCGGTCACCGCCGCGGGGATATTCGGCGTAAAGGTGAAAGAGGTGACGAAGGAACAACGCGCCGTTGGTAAAACCGTTAATTTTGCAACAATTTATGGCCAGAGCGCCTTCGGACTTTCAAAACAGTTGGAGATAGATCCCGGTACGGCCGCCGAATATATCGACAACTACTTCAAGAAATATCCAAGGGTGGCAAAGTACAGAGAGAAGATACTTGCCGACGCGGGTAAGACCGGTTTCGTCGAGACGCTCTTTGGGCGCAGAAGATATCTGCCGGACGTCAACAGCAGGAACGGCGGCATAAGACAGATAGCCGAGCGAATGGCCTTTAACACCGTCATCCAAGGGACCGCCGCAGATATCATAAAGATGGCAATGATAAACATAGACCGCGAGTTAGAGAAGGTGTCGCCGGGAACCAAGATGCTCCTTCAGGTTCACGATGAACTTGTTTTTGAGATACCCGAAAAAGATCTTAAATGCGTTGAAGGATTCGTAAAAGAAAAGATGGAGCGCGCGGTAGAGCTAAACGTCCCCATAGTGGTCGACATAGCCTTCGGCAAAAATTGGGCCGAGTGTTAGGCTATTTGGCAAGCGCCTTGTGGGTCAAGATCAGCGTCAGATGCGTTGAAGCGGATGTCAGCGTCAGCACGGCCAGGGTAAAATGATACTTCGGTTTTATCCATGAGACCGCGAATTTCCACTTTAAAAGACCCAAGAGCGCCGTGAGACACAAAAGGGAATACGTGCATATACCCATCACCTCTATAAGTTCGCGTAACATAATATTGCCTCCACTTTGTTTTAAGAGTATATGACATACAATATGAGGAAAAAGTATAATCTACTGTTGCTGTCCCCACTTTTGCTGTTCTTGGGGGCCGCGCACCCCGCAAAAGTCACCGAGCCGAAAAAAGGCGACGGCAAGACCTCTTTCTATAACTACCACACCCACAAGACGCTGGACGCGACCTACAGAAAGGGAGAAAGATATAACGAACAGGCTCTCAAAGATATAAACGACTTCTTTAAATCCAGAAGCGACGGCAAAATGAAGGATATCGACATAAACCTTATCGAGGTTCTAGACGTCATCCAGGACCATTTTAACGCCGACGTGATCGAGCTTATCTCCGGCTACAGGAGCCCGGCGCTCAACAGCGCCCTCAAAAAACGCGGCGCCAACGTGGCCGAGGAGAGCATGCATCTGGAAGGAAAGGCGGCCGATATACATATAGACGAGGTCACAGAAGAGGCGGTCGCCGAATTTGCGCGCGGACTCAAGGCGGGCGGGGTTGGTTTTTATCCCGCGCTTGATTTCGTTCATATTGATACCGGTGACCTGCGTGAGTGGCGACTTCCCGACTACCCAGGCAGGCTCCTGATGGCATTTTTAAAGGGCCCCGAATGGCAGGTAATGACCGACCGGAATATATATCTCCCGGGAGAAAAGATAAACTTTGAGATACTAAACATCACCCGCACCGGAAAGGCGTTCAACAAAAAGGCCGAGCTTCAGCGATATAAAAGAGGAAAATGGGAGAGCTATTCGTTGATCGAGGCCTGCACAGGGAAGGAGTTCGGAGCGGGTTCTACCTGCAAGGGAGAGATAGAGGTAAAAGAAGAAACCCCCTTCGGGAAATTTCGGATCGTCATCCCCGAAGAGGATTATCCTCATCTAAATTCATTGTCTAACGAGTTCTATAGAAAGAAAGAGTGACTCGCACTCGCCGCTCATGGTGAGCCTGTCGAACCATGAGCGCAACATCCATCCTTCGACAGGCTCAGGATGAACGTGGGCGCTTATATCTCGACATGGCTCATCCACTTGCCGTGAACATTGCAGAATTCTATCGCCGTTAACATTCCGCCTTTGTCGTTCTTCAGATGCATTCCAACGCACGGATTAGGTCCGCCCGACGTCATCTCATAACGGGCGATGAACTTCTTATCAAGGTACATGTCTATCCAGCCGATCCAGTGCCTCTCTTCCATCACGTGCAGGACCTCTCCAACCTTAACATGCACGTCGGTGCATGTTCCGGGTATTAGCCCGCACTGCTTCACGACCGTGAAGTTGGGAATATGCTTCTTGTCGCCGTCGGTCAGGTTCTTGGGGTCCGCAGGTGACTTTAGAGCATTAGCGTCCTCTTTGAACTTATCCTTCGGCGCATGACATACCGGACAATTGCCCGGGGCATTATCGAACGCCACGTGACCGCATACTCCGCATACATACATTTTCATACCTTACCCCCTTTGTTATTTATTTAAACTTTCACTTACTCTTCCGACAAGTTTTGAACCCGGCTTTAATGTCCTTGCGCCGTCGTTCCAATTTGCGGGGCACGCCTCTTCCGGATGATTTGCAAGATAGGCATTGGCCTTCACCCTTCTTAAGAGTTCCGCCGCGTTCCTTCCTACATTATAAAAATTGACCTCATTTGCAACAAGTTTCCCTTCCGGGCTGATAATGAAGGTTCCCCTCAAAGCAAGGCCGGTATTTTCATCATAAACGCCGAAAAGTCTTGAGACGTTGCCCGTAGGATCGGCGCCCATTGTGAACTTTACCTTTGAGAGAAGTTTTTCTTCACGTTTCCATGCAAGATGAACGAACTTCGTATCGGTTGATACCGATATCACTTCTGCCCCGGCCTTTATGAGCTCGTCGCACTTTTCGGCCACATCGGCCAGCTCCGTCGGACAAACGAACGTGTAATCCGCGGGGTAGAAGAAAAGAACCGTCCATTTTCTGTTCTTCTTAAGATTTTCGAGCGAAATAGTTCCAAACTCACCCGTTTTTGGCTCATAGGTCTCTATTTCAAAATTGGGTACCACCTGGCCTACTTTTACTGCACACATTTCTGTCATAATGCTCCTCCTTTGGTTATTTGCATTTATCGCACAGACCGTAAAAGGTCATGCTGTAACTTTCTATATCAAACCCGCTCTTATCTTCTGCTATCTTCATTAAAGAATCGGGCTGGGCCATGCGAAGATCGACAACAGAACCGCATTTTTTACATACAAAATGGGGATGCGGCAGAGCGTTCCCGTCAAAATGGTCATAAGTATCGCCAAAGGGAAGCTCTTGGATCTTTCCCTGCTCCTTTAATATCTTTAAGTTTCTGTAGACCGTCCCCAGAGATAGTTTTGGAAAATCCTTCTTCGCCTTCTCATATATCCAGTCGACCGTCGGGTGAGACTTGGTAGAACAGAGAATATCTAATATCACCTGCCTCTGCGCCGTCTCTCTATATTCCTTATTAGTATTCATAACGATTATTGTTTAACCCTAAAACTCTTTTCTGTCAAT
>Ga0210019_1001994_pt1 | contig 20621 bp, 24 predicted proteins | sample CryGeyCG2114_020_2_FD_183969 | JGI IMG/M metagenome (GOLD analysis project Ga0210019, IMG submission 183969) | Groundwater microbial communities from aquifer - Crystal Geyser CG11_big_fil_rev_8/21/14_0.20 (SPAdes) (version 2) | ecosystem: Environmental > Aquatic > Deep subsurface > Groundwater ...
GCAGAAACACGTTTCTAAGGTAGATTGTCACTTCTCCATCGTTCGTAAGCTCCGTCGAAAACCAAACTTCTTCACTCAATGTGGGGTTAGTACGTTCCACCGTAAACTCACTCCGCACCAAACTCTTCGTTCCTGTTTCACCACCTTCGCCACAGATATCAATCCAACCTCCAGGTGCATAAAGTTCTGGGACAGGATACGACCAACCGTTATTGGTTGTTTGTGCCCGCCCATCGCCATTCCTCAATTCAAAATGAAGATGTGGGCCAGTACCAAACAAACCTGTATTACCAGACCAACCAATAATTTCTCCTTTGGAAACTTCTGTGTTTAGCAAAGAAGCGTTAATGGAACTTAGGTGAGCATACTTTGTGTACCAGTCTAGTCCATGGCTAATCCAAAGCACCTTAGCACCTGATTCATCAAAACGAGTTAACTTTCCAGATTGTGCGGCAAAGACAGGGAATAAATTTCCTGGAAAATCGAGCGCGTAGTACTCGTGGTAAAACTCATCAAGATGACCAATCTGGTTTACCTCATCGCCACAACCATATGCACAACCGATAGCTTTTCCTCCGGACGGGTCAGCTAGAGTTGGCCGACCTTCAGGTATAGGGCATCTTCCGGGAGATGGCGTTGCTGCAATTGCACCTTTATACGTAACTGCGAATACTAGAAGTACGAACAGCAGGACTAAACCCCAAATCCTTGATTTCATAATAAACTCTCCTTTTTGCTAGATGTTAAGGAACAATTGAACTTCTATTTCAAAGAAAAGGTTTGTATCATTTTCTCAAAAATAGCATCATAATCATCTCGTGCATTTTGTGGTCGTATAAAACCATCAACATAAATAATTGTATCAACACCTTCAATGAAAAAAGATGTTGTCTCAGTACTTCCTGAAGGTACTCCAAAAACTCTAACTACGTTTAGCCCATTAATTGTTTCATTCGTTATTAATGGTCCCGTATTATCCAAATACATATTTTTTTCAATTAGGTTGTTAATGACATACTGAGAAAAGCCTTCGTTTTTGGGGGTTCCTGGCTGTGTAGAAAAGATAAATAGCATTCCATCTGAGAAATGATTAGGATCGTTGTTGGGACCCTCAAAATGTGCTTCTAAAAGTAAAGTTCCTTGGTACTTTTCACCAGCACGGTTGAAATCAAGTTCCATATAACTAGGATATTTGAAGCTAAACCCATACTCTTCACTGACATACGTTTTCCAGTCTGAAGTATCATTCGAAGTATCGTTAGTCGTTTCAGTAGGAGTTGAGGAGATGGTAGGGGTCGTTTCTGGCGGGATTACATCTTGCTGAGTAACTACATACCAAAACCCAAGACCCAAAAGAAGGCCTACTGCCAAAACTGCAATCATTACATTTCCTCTGTTCTGTTTAATCACGATTTATATATATTTCAAACTATATTTTTTGTCAATGGGTAGTCGCGCAATGTGTGCATTTGCATTGCAAAACTATCTACATACAAAATATTTTTCCACCACATCTGTACCTCTCCAGTGTTCTTTAGGATAGCCTCAAATTGCATGTCTTCGCCAACCTTGGGATTGGTACGTTCCAGCGTAAACTTCTCTAGCTCCAAACTCTTTGTTCCTGGTGGTTCCACCGGCGGCCATTGGGTGGCACCATATTCCTTTCCATCATACACACAGTTACCAGAGTGTGGATACGCTGAGTTTCCGGGTTTTGAAATCCAAGATAACCCATACATATAGTAGATCTCAACTGGATTCCCATCTATATAATCAAGGTTATCGCTATCACTTACTACTGCAAAGTGAAGATGTGCCCCAACATTTCCAGAATGACCTGACTTTCCAATTTTTTCGCCTTTAACTACTCTGCGTGGAAATACATCACTCTGAGACCGTTCAGTCAAATGTGCGTAAATGCTTTTAAGGCCATTGTCGTGAAGGATCTGTATCACAATACCCACCATTGGAACCAGCGTCTTTGTAATCAGCCATACCCGCTTCTGTTGCGTAAAGCTGAGTTCCATCACCAAGCCCAATGTCCAAGGCTTCGCGGCTATAAATACCCCATCCATCATTGTGAGAAGGAACGCATCTGGGTCCCTGAGTTATTTCATAGGGACCGCCTTCAAAAGGAAGACGAAAATTTGAGATATCACCCGATGCTTTAGCTTCTAAACCTCCAAACAACATCGTAGAGATAACAACAATAACTACTGTTAGCCATTTCATGATCTACCTCCTTTAAGGTAATTAAAATGTAAATGTGCACTCAAATGAGTGACTAATCTATAGGAATGGCCTCTATCTCAACCTATACATTAACTACTCATCAAGCACTTCAAGCGTTGAGACAATCTCAAGTAATGTATCAAAATAACCTTGGCTAACTCCAGCGTTTCCTGTGTCATAACTAGTAAACACAATTTCGCCAAATCCCGGACCATGTACGGGGTATGCAGAAGGGTACGGAATATTTGCTACAAAGACTTCAGTAGTTATTTCGGATACCTTTTCCTTAACAGGTATGTTAGTCATAACAAAAACCTCTCTACCATTGAGTAGATAATTCCTGGTCATCAATACCTGGAAATTTTCATCGTCAATTATCCTACTAGTTAATTCTTCAAATGACTGACCGGTACGTCCAGGATCTTTAATGTATAGCTCAAAAAAAGTATCATTTTTAGGGTTGTACTTGAAACCGGTTGTATCTAGTTGTTCTTCCCATGTCGGTGGATATTTAAAGCTAAACAATCGAGACTCGCCATGTGATGATTCAATCCAATCAGAAGTATCAACGTTAGACGTGAGTTCTTGAATTTCGGGGGTTGGGTTTGGGGTAACTGTTGGTGTTGATTCTGACGGAACCACATCTCGCCCCGTGATTACAAACCACGCGCCGACGCCGATTAGTAAACCTACAGCTAAAAGTGCAATCATTACATTTCCGCTGTTTTGCTTAATCACGTGTTATATATAGTCTAAAATATACTACTTGTCAATGAGAGGAGGATGATTTTAAAATCCTTAAGAAAAACAATAAACAATACTAGGCTTGCATCAATTCACTTGGAACCTTTCCTGTTTCAAAATAAGAATTAATATGTGCGGCTACATCACGTGGTAACATGCGAGCCTTGAGTAAATACCCTGATGCACCAATGTTAAATGCCTCTTTTATAATACCCTCTTGGCCGAGGTTGGTGAGTAAAAACACTGGGATTCCCTTTGTTTTATCATTTCCCTTGATTTCTTTTAATACTTCAATACCATTCTTTTTGGGCATCATAATATCCAAAAGCATAATATCTGGTGTGTTGGCAAGAGCTTTATTGACCCCCTCTTCCCCATCTATTGCAATTTCAACGATATAGCCATTTTGTTCTAGAGTGCGTACGTACAAATCTCGAATAAACAAATCATCTTCCACAAGGAGTATTCGTTTTGGCATATTTTCCATAATCTATTATCTATATTTGTATCATACTCTGAACGCATTTTCTTGCTCAAATTGTTTACGAAGTTTGAGATTGTGAATCGTTGAGACACTAAAACTAAACGTTGTTCCTTCACCAAATGTACTCTCGACCCATATTTTCCCCTTATGCAACTCAATTATTTCTTTAGATATGTATAAACCTAAACCTGTTCCTTTTGAACCTTGTTCCAAAACCCCTGAGACTCTAAAGAATTTTTCAAACAGATGATTGAGTGCCTCTCTTGGGATTCCTGGTCCTGTATCTGAAATGCTAGTAACCACAATCTCTTCAGCAGGTTCATATTTTACCGAGATTGTAATGGATCCTTTTTGAGTGTAATTGATCGCATTGGAAAGTATGTTGTTAAACACTTCCGAAACACGCAGAGGATCGACCAAAACTTCAGGAATATTTTCCTTAGGGGGTTCCCAATTGAGTTGAAGTCCACGCTCAATTGCTCTGTTTGCTAACTCTTCAACTCGTTGTCCAATTAAATGTACCCAATCTGTTTTTCTTACATCAAGATTAAATGCACCTTTTTCAATGCGAGAAACAGAAAGGAGATTTTCCATAAGAGTTGTGAGTTGATTTGCAGCAATATCCGCCCTATCAAGAAATTTATTATGTTCCGGGGTAAGGCTTGTGGTTGCTTCTTCTTTAAGAGCACTTAAATATCCACGAATTGCAGTGATTGGTGTACGGAGTTCGTGAGCTGCCATCGATACAAAATCAATTTTCATTCGTTCGAGTTGGAGTTCTTCTGTAATATCACGAAGTACAATTACGCGTCCCGGTGCGACCATATCGTTAGGGGTCTCTTTATCTTTGAGGTCTACAGTAAGGTTTGAGATAGCAAGTGTTACAAATAATTGTTTGTCATTATTAAGTGTTTGCAGTCTAAAGTTCGTTGGGCCTGTTTCTTTCGAGTCATTATCTTCAACTTCTTTTGTTGTAATTGTTGTAAGGTCAATAGTTTCAATTGCATCTCCAACAGAATTTGTTTTTTTAATAGTAAAGAGCGAATCGTAATTTTTGCCAATAATTTCATTTTGTGAAATATCGAGTGTTTTTGCAAAAGAGTCGTTGGCGATAAGGATGTTTTTATTCGTATCCAGAGAGAGAACCATGTCATCCATGGATTGTAGGATTGCATCTTCGCGCTCTTGTAATAACCGTATTGTTTCTTTTTCTTGTTCAAGAAGTTCATGTTCACTTTGTCTTGTAAATATTTCTCTTGAGTTGTCATACGCCACAAAAGATACAAGAAGTATGGCAATTAATTTTTCCCACAATAGGATATGGGGATCACTTATTCCAGGGTGAAATGGTAGAAAATAGAAATAAAACTCAGTAACAAGCCAAATAACCTCACCAGCAACTACAATTAATAGAGCCTGTACTCCCAACATGAGGGCAGTAATGAGAATGGGAACAAAAACAAGTGAAAATAGTACACTTTGTAGCGAACCAGTAAAGTGAGCAACCAAAAATACAAAGACAGTGTATACCAAAATACTGCTTAAAATAAGTTCAGCAGTACTCCATCGTGGTGCGACAAAACGATAATACACAATTGTGTATGCGGTAACGGTGAGGATTACAATGTTAAGTATGGTTTGTGATTGTTGAACAACCGGTTGAGGAGAAAGGTTTACGAATAATCCAATTCCAATAATAAGCATCCATACTGAAATCTCGATATTTTTTCGATACCTGGTCATTAATTCAATATTCATTACTTTATTACATCGTAGCTTTTATGCGATATCTTTGCAATAGATTGTTGATGGGGGTTGTATCGGTTGTAGTAAGGTATAATTTATGCAGGCCGAAGTGCTGGAACTGGTAGACAGGCTGGACTTAGAATCCAGTGTCCTTTATCGGACGTGGGGGTTCGAGTCCCCCCTTCGGCACCATTACATTGCGGTAGCAATGTTTAGGAGTTTGTTGAACAAACTCCACGTCGCCAAACTCAAATTCACTGATCTTGGGGGATCGAACCGAATAACTAGGTTGTTATTCGCGCCAGCAAGAAGATTAGTACTGACATGTATCGTATAATAATACCGTGAATATGTACGAACAGATTGCATCGAACAAAAGAAAAAGTTGGATCATTATGGCTACATTTATTGTGGTGATTGTTGGTATGGGTTATGTATTTGATCAAGCATTGCAGGCAGGATACAGTCTTTTTATTATTGCAATTATTTTTGCGATATTTAGTTCGTTCACTAGTTATTATTTTTCTGATTCGATTTCTATTGCTATGTCTGGTGCCAAAGAAGTATCAAAAAGTAATGAAGTTCGGTTGTATCGAATTGTAGAAAATTTGTCTATTGCAACGGGAATTACTCCCCCACCAAAAGTATATGTTATTGAAGATATGGCAATTAATGCGTTTGCAACAGGTCGTGATCCCAATCACGCAGCGGTTGCAGTTACTCGTGGAGCACTGGTAAAGCTTGAAGATCTTGAATTAGAAGGTGTAATTGCTCATGAGATGTCACATATTAAAAACTATGATATTCGAACGATGGCAATTGCTGTTGTGTTGGTTGGAATTATTGCGATGGCTGGTGAATTATTTATACGGTCGCAATTTTTTAGAGGTGGCGATAGAAAAGAAGGTAACGGTTTGATGATGGTGTTTGCAATTATTGGTGCAATATTAGCTCCACTTATGGCGCAACTTTTAAAAATGGCTTTGTCCCGCCAAAGAGAGTTTTTGGCTGATGCGTCGGCTGTAAATATTACTCGGTATCCCGAAGGTCTTGCAAGGGCTTTAGAAAAAATTGCCGGTGATCCTGATCCATTAGATCATGCAAATAGTGCAACTGCACACTTGTATATATCAAATCCCTTAAAAAAACGTGGTGAAAAGATTAGTAATATGTTTTCGACTCATCCTCCTATTGAAGAACGCATTGCTAGGTTACGTTCTATGTAGAAAGATTGATGTGTTGGAGGTGGGTGTTTTTAAACACCCACCTCCATTTGATTTACGGTCCGTATGTAACTATCGTTGGCGATACCCCATTTCGCCAGGCTCCTGATTTTGCAAGCAAACCGATCCAAAGTACATCGCTTGGATCAGGTCCTGCGGTCAGTATGATCAACGCACCGATTCCGGCGATTGTTGCTATTTTCATATAGACATTCATTTCTGTGTCGGGTCCACTTTCGGGAACCCACTGAATGTCTGAGCGACTTACCACCTGAAACTTTAGATGTTGGTCAACTTCAGATGCCGTTTGTGTAAACCATGCTTGGGCCCACAAAAATTCTATGGACATGTAATGATGGTCACCCATGGCAAGATACAGTGGGTGGAGTGTCCACAACAGTGATCCCGGTATATCTTGCTCGACAAACATGAATCCAACCCGCACCTGTAATACGCCCGGCATAGGATTCATGATGATTAACTCTTCAGGCATGATCGTGACCATGTCGGAAGGATTAACAGTTCCTGTTGCGGCTGGTGTCAGGCTACTTACACCGAGGATATCGTGAAACGGTGTAGTCGCGGGTACTTGAAATGGCTTGAACTTAAAGTTGTTAAAAAAGTTCAAACCGCGATTGAGACGTTCAAGGTCTATTGCATCAAGCGCCTCAGGGTGGCGAATAGACCCCAAAATATTCATAGATTCCATGCCTGATAAATCAGGTAGAGAATCCGGAATAATTGGGTTATCTTGATCACCACTGTAATGAGGTTTGATTTTAATAGTAACGATGTTTGTAGGGTACTCCGTCCCAGGCCGCAGGGTTTGGGTGTTGGTATCCATATTCTGCGTTGCACCAATAGAGCCGATTTTCTCGGTCCAGTGGGTATTTGGCATGTAATATGGGTACACTCCTGGGGTATCTGGATCCTGTCTACTTTGTGACGCAGGTATTGCAAGTCCCAAACCTGAGACAGGTAGTAACAAGCATAGGTCAGAATTTTGGACTCTTGTCTGAGATGGCAAAAACGTGAACTGTGCTGCACAGCCTGGTTGCCCACTGATGGCGGGCACATAGAGACGTTCAGTCAATGTAGCTGGATCAACCACTGGGGCTTGTGTTGTATTTGCTTGTGTTAACACTTGCGAAGAAAGTGTGATTTTCTCCATAATAGGTCCCCATCCAGGGTTTGATTCAATCCCTAGTGGTTGAGCTGGCGCTAACCCTTCCCCAAATATAGTGGTTGGGAATGAGTTAAAGACCATTACTACAAGCAAAACAAACGAGATAGTTCTTTTAAAGTTCAACGCGATTCTCCTTCGACTAAAGATTGCGAGATCTTAAAGATCTCGCAATCTTACGGATCTCGTGATCTTACGGATGATAGGTTTAAAGCTTGTGGATTATTACATATTAGATGTGTAACGTCAAGTAGTGAGATGCTTTTGTTATAGTAAAAAATGACGGTTTTGTGTAGTCGTATAGCTTGAGTAGGCGGGTTAGTTTCCTAACCCCTGTATAATAAACACGTGGAAATCAATGTAAACAAAGAGAAAAATGGAAAAGTAGAAATTGTAGTTAGCGCAAGTGCACAAGATATTATGCATGGCAAAGAGCATGCTTTAAATATGTTTGCACCTCACGTTGAAGTTACTGGGTTTAGAAAAGGTAAGGCTCCTCTTCAAATGGTAGAAAAAAATGTAAAAGAAGAAAAATTGGTGGAAGAAACTATTGGTCACGTTGCACAGGATGCGTACCGTGAGGCTATGGCCAATCATAAGTTATCCCCTATCACAGAACCCAGTGTAACCATGAATGAGCTCAAAGATGCTGACGGTGGAATTCCAGCAGAAGTTTTTTGGCCAAAAATCCAAAAGGAAGGAACAACATTAACTATTACTACGTTTGAGAGACCGGTTGTCGAACTTGGTGATTGGGAGAAGGCAGCAAAAAAAGCTCAAAAGCCAGAAGATGTAAAAAAGGAAGTTGAAGAAAAAGCGCCCGTGATTGAAACAGCAACATCAATTGAAGATGCCAAGAGTAAAGCTGCTAATTCTGATGAGAAAGACGCTACCCCCGTAGCTCCAGAGGTTGATCCTAAGGTGGTACAAGAGCGTGAACAGCGTGAATATGATGAGCGAATTATTGATCAGCTTATTGATGAAGCAAAAGTTGAAATAGCACATGATTTGGTTATGGGAGAAGCACAACAAATGATGATGCAACAGGTTCAGATTGTTCAGCAATTGGGGATTGATTACAAAGATTTTTTGAAGAATCAAGGAAAGACTATTGAGGATGTAGAAAAAGAATCTGAAGAGACTGCTGAGCGTTCAATTAAAGGACGATTCGTATTGGGAGAATTAGCACAACAGTTTGAAAAGGATTTGCCCGAGTCCCCTACCTACGTTCAGGTATTATCGTTCATTAAAGATCAAATAGCTAAGAAGTAGTTATCAAGAGATTCTGAAATGAATTCAGAATGACGATCGGTTTATTCAGATATTTTTCTATCGTTTTTTGTCATCCTGAACTGGTTTCAGGATCGTGACGAGTGCTGTTTCTCATCAACTAATGCGCTATAATGGTCATGTTGTGAGCTCGTAGCTCAGTAAGACATGAGTACATGTCTTTTTAAAGTTTGGCTAAGCCAAACTAGTGGGGGCTCAAGCTTAATTAACATAATGTAGTATGTAGTTAGAGAAAGTACTGAATAAATTGTGAGCTCGTAGCTCAGTTGGCTAGAGCGTTACATTGACATTGTAAAGGTCGTTGGTTCAAGTCCAATCGAGCTCACCATACATTAGAAAACACAATAATAATGAATAAAGAAAAAATACTTCTTTGGATTGGTTTTATCTCTATAGTGGCAATAGCTTTGTACGTGTTTTCACTTGTTCATGGGAAGTATTGTTTATTCGGGGCATACGATCATATTTGTTTGTAGGATCATTTCACTTTTTTTGGTAAGATTACACAGATGAACTATGTTCTCATTCCCCTCTCAATTGGTATTCCTGAACCACTCATAAGCCAAATGCATATTGTGCGCCGGTCGTATCAGCAAAAACTTATTCCACGAAACCTCACTCCCCTCTTTATATCCACACTATTTACCAAAGAAATGATTGATGACGCATACGAAAAAGCTAGCGGTATTTTACTCATGGGCGGACTAGATATTAACCCCACACTGTATGGTCAGCCTCGAGACGCAGAAACGAAAGTCGTCAATGACGAGTTGGATGCGTTAGAGTTTTCGATTGCCAAAAGAGCAATAAACGATAAAAAATCACTCCTTGGAATTTGCCGTGGAATGCAGATGATTAATGTAGCGTGTGGCGGGACGCTCGTCCAACACGTCCCTAGCATATGTGCAGTTAGTCATGATTGCGGTGGCTACGATACGCTAGGTGATGTTGTGACGGATATTTCTATGGGGCCGGATACTAAACTTTCAAAAATTACCAATATGACTGAGACCAAGGTTAATTGTGGTCATCATCAAAGTGTAGATGAGTTAGGCAAAGGACTGCGTGTGTGCGCCCAAGATAAAAATGGGATTGTGGAGGCGATTGAAAGTACTAACCCACGTCATTTTATGGTTGGTCTTCAAGGGCATATAGAAACGCAAGAATCAATATTTTCAGATAAGATTTTTGATGTGTTTGCTGGAGCTGTGGGTGATTAGCTGTAGGTTAATTTTTTTCAGGTGAACCAAAGGGTTTTAAATATTCTGCTACAATTGAATTGTTCCTATGAATAAAACCCTTAATCTTTCTCCACAATTTACTACCGTTACTACACTTTCAAAACTTATCGCTATGGCATTATTTGTGGCACTGCCATTTATAGGGTTTTGGCTGGGTATGACGTACCAATCTCGTATCGATAAGCCTTTTATGGATAGTGTAGATGCTACGACGCAACCAATATCTACTTCTGATGCAGTTATGTCATTATTTATTGAAAAAGCTAATATTCCTGAATTACAAGATACTAAAATTTTAGTAGATGATCCTTCTCATAATCTTAAGGTATTTAAAATAAGGTATGGCGCACCTCAGGATTGCCAATCGGGTTGTTTTTATAGCGATGCAACAGGAATTGAATATAACGAAAAGATTGGCTGGATTTCTGTCAATAATTACGAATCAACGGACTCCTCAAATTTTACCTATTACGATTTTGACAGCACCGATACCTACCTGTACTCACCAGAGTTTTTTGAGTTACTTGATACCAAAGACACCTGGGTGTATCAGAATGCATTTTTGTTTGTGCTTGCACACGATGAAGATGTACCCCGAGGGGTTTTATTAACTATTGCTGAGCATTTATCAAACTACATACAGCCATCGTTAGCGTTGGCATTACTTGAAAATCCAACGGTAACAAAAGACCGTGAGATCTTAACAGTACTTACCAATTCACCCGTTTTTGCGGGTGATGCATATAACCAGATTCGAATTCAGGCTCAGGAGTTATTAGATCAGTTGTAACGGTACATTTTTCACTTATTAGTACATTTATAGGTTCCATAAGTTTTACTTTAGGCTTGATAATTGTTGTTATCTACCTTATAGTAACAACCAAGTATGTGTGGAATATTTGGATATACTGGTTCAAAAACAAATGCAGCCGAGGTTGTGCTTGATGGTCTTAAAAAGCTTGAATACCGTGGTTATGATAGCTGGGGCGTATCGGTGTCAGGCGCAAAAGGTAAAATCAGTGTTTGCAAAAATGTTGGTAAGATTGGAAATGCTACGGTAAAAACTCTTTCCGCATCAACGATAGGCATAGGTCATACTAGATGGGCTACTCATGGAGGGGTAACTAAAAAAAATTCACACCCTCACCTATCGTGCGATAAAAACATTTCATTGATTCATAACGGCATTATTGAAAACTACGATACGTTGCGTGAAAAATTAGTAACTCAGTGCCATACGTTTATTTCAGAAACTGATTCTGAGGTTGCCGTTCATTTAGTTGAACAATTGAGAAAAAAATACGATCTAACTGAGTCAGTACGGAAAGCTTTCTTAAAACTCAAAGGACTCAATGCACTGGTTGTCATGGAGTCAGATAGTGAGAGTCTTGTTGCAGTTTCAAATGGGTCTCCTGTAGTTGTTGGTTTTGGCGAGCATGAAAATATGGTGGCAAGCGATGCAGATGCGCTCACGTCTCACACCAAAACTGTGTATTACCTTAAAGACAGTGAACTTGTATACGTTAATAAAGATACAGTAACGCTATTTGATGCTATTACCGGTAAAAAGAAAAGTTTTAAAAAAATTGTGCTTGAACACGGAGAAAAGGCATCGCAAAAAGGAGAATTTAAACACTTCATGCTCAAAGAAATTTATGAGCAACCACAGATTATTACTTCAATTGCAAACGATACAACCATGCCAGATAGAAAACTTGCTCAGATAATTAAAGAATCTTTTGGAACGTATTTGGTTGGGTGTGGAACTGCAGCATATGCGTGTCTTGCTGGGTCATATTTATTTTCAAAAGTTGCTAAAACTCACGTAAACTGGGCTGTAGGTAGTGAGTTTGGATACCATCTTGATTTTCTGAAAAACAAAAGTTTGGTTTTGGCGTTATCACAATCAGGTGAAACGATGGATATTTTGGAGTCAGTGAAAAAAGCAAAAACTAAAAAAGCAACATTAGCGTGTTTAGTCAATGTGTATGGGTCTAGTTTATTTCGTGAATCCCATTACAACTTTATGGTGGGGGCAGGTCCAGAAAAAGCAGTAGCTTCTACCAAAGCATTCATTGGTATGTTGTCACATTTGTTATTAACTTCATATGCACTTAAAGGTTCATATGAAGATGGCAAAAAAACGTTATTAAAAGCATCAAAATCTGTAAAGGATTTATTAGGAAAAGACGGCATAAAGAGTATCAAAAAACTTGCCCGAAAAATTGCTCAGGTTGAACATATATATGTTGTGGGAAGAGGGTTGTCGTACCCTGCCAGTTTAGAGGTTGCGTTAAAGATTAAAGAAATGTCATATATCCATACCGAAGGATTTGCTGCGGGAGAGCTTAAACACGGCGTAATCTCTCTTATAACAAAAGGAACCCCTTGTATTGTGTTTGCTCCACATGATGAAACCTATGGAGCTAACATTTCGGGTGCCATGGAGTTAAAAGCCAGGGGTGGATACATTATTGGAGTTTCTAACAAAGATCATGAAGTGTTTGATTATCATATTTCAGTTAAAGATGCACTTGAGGGAACGATTATTCCTAATGTAGTTTTTGGACAATTACTTGCCTACTACCTTGCCATTGAACGAGATTGTGATCCCGATATGCCTCGAAATCTTGCCAAATCCGTGACGGTTAAATAAATTCAAATGATCAACTATGTTTTAGTGAGGTGTGTGAAAAATTAGTTTATGCTAGATGTAGCAAACCGTGCTAACGTACCAAGCTCCTCTTCGATTCGAAGTAATTGATTGTATTTTGCGACCCTATCGGTTCTAGACAAAGATCCTGTTTTGATTTGTCCGGTATCTAATCCTACTACTAAATCAGCAATCGTGGTGTCTTCGGTTTCCCCGGACCTGTGTGAAATTATGGCGTTCCATCCTGCAGAGTGTGCCATTTTTACGGCGTTAATAGTTTCGGTCAAGGTCCCTATTTGGTTAACTTTTATAAGAATTGCGTTTCCTGCCTTTTCTCTAATTGCTCTCTTTAAAAAGGTGGTGTTTGTTACCAGTAAATCATCACCAACAATTTGTGTATTATCGCCGATTCGTGACGTTAACAATTTCCATCCATCCCAGTCACTTTCGCTGAGTCCATCTTCAATCAAAATAATAGGGTATCTATTTCGTAATTCCTCAATCCAGGTAACCATCTCCCCAGATGATTTCGTTTGGTTTTCGCGTTTAAGTTCATAGAAGCCGTTTACATAAAATTCTGAAGCTGCAATATCAAGTCCCAGCGCCACATCGGTTCCAAGTTTGTAACCTGCTAGTTCTACTGCCTGTGAAATTAAATCAAGTGCTTCACTATTTCCATTTTTAACCAGAGGTGCAAATCCGCCTTCATCCCCTACTGTTGTAATGTAGCCCTTGTTTTTAAGTACAGTTTTTAACTTGTGGAAAATTTCAGATCCCATACGAACAGCTTCAGAAAAAGAAGTTGCGCCAATGGGTAAAATCATAAATTCTTGAATATCAGTAGCAAAATCTGCATGCGCTCCGCCATTAATAATATTCATCATTGGGAGAGGAAGCGTAAAAGTTGAATTTCCAGCTAACTGTCCAAAATATTCATAGAGCGGTATTTTTTCGCTTATGGCAACTGCTTTTGCTGTTGCAAGTGATACGGCTAAAATAGCATTTGCTCCTAAACGACTTTTGTTCTCGGTCCCATCAAGTGCAATCATTGTTTCATCAACTAGCTTTTGGTTACCTGCATTAACACCAACGAGCGCTTGTGTAATTTCAGAATTTACATGTGAAACGGCTTTGGTAACGCCTTTACCTCCATACTTTGCTTTGTCACCGTCTCGTAGTTCAATGGCTTCATGTGTTCCTGTTGATGCACCAGATGGTACCCCGGCTCGTCCGATTGAACCATCTTTAAGGGTTACATCTGCTTCGACAGTAGGGTTACCTCTAGAATCAAGAATCTGCCTAGCATGAATATGTTGTATTTCCATGTGACAGTTTTACCACATTAAGACCTTTCATAAAAGAGATTATATTGCATGAGTGATCTCGTACTGATACATTTAAATGAGAATGGAAAGATTCTTCACAAAAATTGTAGGGGGTTCTGAAAGCCGAGGGCGATCATTAATGATTATTCTTATTGTTTTAGGGTTTGTGTATATGGGGTTACAGCTGTACACAACATTTAATAAGCCCATTGACGAAAAATATTACTACGATCCAGTTAATGATGGTGTAAATGATGTTAATGATATCAACTAATTCAATAATGAGAAAAAACACAGGCTTTACCTTGATTGAACTTTTGGTGGTTATTGTTATCATTGGGCTCCTTGCATCAATCGGAATATCTTCATTTACCGGTGCAATCCAACGTGGGCGTGATGCAAAACGTTTAAGTGACATAACAGAAATTGAAGTGGCTTTGAAACGGTATTATTTAGATAATGGTCATTATCCAGGGAGTGCTAACGGGGTACCAAATACCGGTCAAAAAATTGGCGTAGGAAACCAGATTGACACGCTATTGAAACCATATCTTGAAATTGTTCCCAAAGATCCACTTGATGATGGATCGGTATATTTTTATGCTTATGATCCCCAGCATTGTAGTGATGCCGTTCATGGATCGTGTGCATGTGATGGTGGGACGATAACTGCATTAAGTGTTAATCACCTAGAAATTACTAGTTCACCGAGCAAAGTAACTTGTTCTGGAGGAGACCAAAACATACACAATGCTGACTATAATAAAGGATTTGTTCCCCATGCTCCGTAGTTAGTGGCGTGTCACATTTTTACTAAAGTCTTTTAATGTACGTGCGTAGGTCGATTTGCATATATAAACTCTGTACTATTAATTGGAATGGAAAAGTTGTTTACTAAAATCGCAGGTGGATCCGAAGCGTGTGGACGTGTACTTATGATTATTCTTATTGTATTAGGATTTTTGTATATGGGGGTTCAGCTATTTAATACATTTAAAGACCCATCGATGAGAAATATTATTATGATGCATCAACCGATCTTATAGACGATACACAAAATGTTAAGTAAACTTTCGAATGAACAATCTAGTGGATTTACACTGATTGAACTGTTGGTGGTAATTGTTATTATTGGGATTTTATCTACGCTTGGTATTTCATCGTATACAGGTGCTGTTGAAGGAGCCAGGGATACAAAGCGTTTGTCAGATATTACCGAAATTGAAACCGCTCTACAACGATATTTTCTAAAAGAAGGGCATTATCCAGGTAGTGCTGATGGTGTGCCAAACCAAGGACAACAAATAGGTGCCGGGGATACGATTGATACACTACTTGCTCCATATTTGACTGAGGTTCCTCAAGATCCACAACATGATGGGGTTTTATATTTTTATAGTTACGATCCAAAACATTGCGTTGATTCGGTCCAAGGTGCTTGTGATTGTGCTGGAGGTGTAATTTCTATGACATTGGCAATAAATAAATTTGAACACATTACTTCCCCTCGAAAAGATGTATGTTCAGGTGGAAATCAAAACCAAAACAACGCTGATTATAATAAAGAATTTTTCCCGTCACCCAATTAGAAGATTGGTAATTTTCTGATTTCTTTTATTCACCCAGCATCAGTTGGCATCGGTTAATAGTAAAGTCCGTGGAGCCGCTTTCAATGAGTGAAAGACAAGCTCTTATTTGGTTAATATCGTTTCTGAATTTTGCGGTATCTGCTTTTTCCATAATCAATGACGTTGTAGTCGTTTCAAGTTTTTTTGAAACGTTTTGATAATTAACCCACAAAACAGAAACACCCATTAATAGTCCTGCTATGACAATGGACAGAACTAGTATTAGCGAGTTTTTGTTTATCATAAAGCTTAAGATATTATACCAAAAAGGTCTTTAACTGTTTTTTGAGGTAGGTTTTGCCTGAACCACCTTTAAGGAACCTCTCTCTTCCAAGTGCATCAAGTTATTTTCGCTGCGGCAACATCCAATGTTGACATTGTTGACCTCAAGGAAAAAAATTGGCCTGATTTGCAAGTTTCTACTAATGTTCACGTTGACCTCATCGAATTTGTTATAATATTTTTCAAGGTGGGAAGACCTTTTCATATTGATACAGGTGATATTTTGCATGTGTACAACCGTGGGGTTGATAAGCGTGTTGTTTTTGATTTTGATAATGACCGTGAAAGATTTATTCACCTCCTGTGGTATGTAAATAATTATTCCTATCCATATTCCAAGTACCTTAGACAGCACATGTTATCAATGAGTAATCCTGAGGAGTTTATAACCTCGATGTATCAATATGAAGTTCCTTTATGCACAATAGTTGGGTATGTCCTTATGGACAATCACTATCATCTATTGCTTCGTGAGGATGGGAGTGGAGGGGTTTCAAAATTCTTGCAGAAATTGCAGAATGCGTATACGAGATACTACAACCTTAAAAATGACAGGACGGGCTGTTTGTTTCAAGGCAAGTATAAAGCTGTCCTTGTGGAGTCACATGAACAACTAATTCACGTTTCTCGGTATATACATTTAAACCCAGTTGTTGCTGGTCTTATAGATATTGGCTCTATTTCTAACTACAAATGGAGTTCGTATCCAACCTATATCTCTAGGAAAAAGAATAATTCTGTTTGTAGTCCCGATATAGTTCTAGATAACTTTAGGTCTAAAGAGACATTTATTTCGTTTACTTGTGCATCATTTACAAGTGAAGATGACACGGATTCAATGAGAAACCTGTCAATCGATGGGGGTTTATAGCGCTGTGTAGGGAAAGTCAACATTGGATGTTGCCGGACTCGACCGAGGGAGGGAATCGAGTTCCTGGGTTACCCTACTCGGTAACCCGTTCGATTCATGGTAACAGTAAAGTTGAGTTTGTAAGCAAACTCAGAGGCTGTAATCAGCCTTGGTGCCGAGGGAGGGAATCGAGTTCCTGGGTTACCCTACTCGGTAACCCGTTCGATTCATGGTAACAGTAAAGTTGAGTTTGTAAGCAAACTCAGAGGCTGTAATCAGCCTTGGTGCCGAGGGAGGGAATCGAACCCCCATAACTGGTTCTTCAGACCAGCGCCTTGAAACCACGTTGGCAACCTCGGCAAAGCGCATGATGATTATAACTTAACGCGTTAAGTTTTCCAACATCAGTGGTAGTTCAGTAAATGAAAAGATTGTTGGTAGTGTTGGGTGTTTTTGTTTATTCTCTCGATTAATCCAGATGGTATGGATGTTAAGTGCCAGCGCCGGTTCTAGCATATCTGCCCTATTATCTACGATGACTGTGGATTGAGGGTTTGGAATTAAGGCTAGCAGTCCTCTTTTATTGAAGGAAATATACGTATCAGTTGGTGAAAAGAATTGATTAATGCCTGTAATCTTAAGTTTTAATTTTTGAATAAATGAAAATCCTTGTGAGTAGAGACCAAGAGTATATTGTTTTGAAAGCAACTCTAAAACATCTTTTACTTCAGGACACAAACGTAATTCGTGACGAATCATTGTGGTATCTATGTCTAGGATTACAGTGGTGATTGGCTTGTTATTTTGAGTATTCGTTTCTATACTTTGTTTATAACACGCACATTTTTATACCGCCAATTTTTAGTAATGCGTCTTCACAAAACAGTGAATGTTTTATTTATTGCTGTTGGATATATTCTAGTCACTGGGTTTGAGTTGTCAGCACAAACAATAGTAGCTGGAGTGTTTTTATATATTTGTTTTGGAATATTAATGTACGGCGGGTTGTATTCTTTTAATAGTGTTGCCGATAGAGTACGTGATCATAAAAATGGTCTACCCAATCCCCTATATAAATTATCTTTAGCTGAAGTTTTATTACATGCATGTGTTGCTTTTGTATTTGTTGTATTGGGGCAAACCTTAATTTCAATATATTTTAGACAAATTGTTTATATTTGTTTTGTATTGATTGGAATTAACCTTGTCTACAGTTTTGTCTTAAAACGTTATTTTATGATTGGTGGAGTATTACTTATTGCAACAACGGGACCGTTAAAAGTTATGAGTGGGGTTTTGTTAGCAGGAGGGAATGTTTATGATTATTGGTGGATATTTATTGTTCATTATGTGGGGTCCGTTATATTTCATGGTGTTAAGAATTATAGAAGAGGTTTGTTGTAAGTACTTGTAAACAAAAAGGACTCAGCCACTCGAAAGAGGCTGGGTCCAGTTGCTAAACTATTTTTGAAACCAAAAGGTAACGCTGTTATACCAGCGTATTCCAGAGTGGCGTGATTTCCTGGATCACGAAACTTGCAATCATCATGAAAAAGTATATTCCTGCGAGGTAGGTGACGGTTTTGTTGCTCATTGCCGTAGGTAGGTACGCATGTGCTGGATCATCGCTGTTTGAGCGTGACCGCATGCCATACGCCATGAGTAGAACGACAAACGTTAGTTTGTTGGCGATGATCATATAGGTTGCAAGTGCAAGACCCACGATCAGTGTCACCAACATGAACTTGGGCTCGTCAACTTCCTTAAGAGACGAGAAGATTCGGTGGGCGATGATTCCACCATCAAGTCCTCCCTGTTTGAACCCGATTGGGAGAAGGTTAAAAAACCCTAACCCCGCATTCAGATTGGCAGCGACAAGATAAAGTGTTTCGCCCGTTAGGTAGTACCCACCGTATGCCAACACGGCAAGCAAAAACGTCGTTGCAGGGCCCATGATGGCAACCCAGGACGCTTTCGCATCTGTAAGTTCGGTGTGGGGTACGGTCGCTTTGGCAAATCCGCCTAAAAACGGGAGAAAGTAGAATTCGGAGTTGATGCCCAGATACTTATAGGCGATCATATGCCCTACCTCATGCCAGGCAATGCTGCCCATAATGATCAGGGCAACAGCGATAGAACGATCAAAAATGAGCCAAAAAGATCCTAAGGAAGCGATCGCTAGCCCAGTAAAAATCAACGCTCGTTTCATGTGCAATCTCCTTTTTGCTATACAGAAGGTTAGTGAAGATAAATAACAGAAATAATACCGTTCACGGATAAACCGATTATTTATGTGTAATCGACTTATATGAAAGTGACCGAAGCCACCTACACTCGCCATCGAGTGTAAGTGACCCCGGTCAGGATGCGGGCGTGTTTTTGTTCAAGATTGCGATATGGGAAGCCTAGATGCGATTCCCCCAGCGATCGTAGCGGATATTGACTTGATCTCTCATGACCAGGTTGCCGCCACTTACGTTGATGTTACCTTCGACGTTGGCGCCGCCTTCTGTGTTGATGAATCGAGTATTGACGACATTGCCAATATGGCCGACATTTCCCGCAGTGACTATGCCTGTGACATTGCCACCGTCGATGTTGATGACATTGCCGTGGACACCATCAGGCGGAGAGTCTGGAGTGAGAAGAGGAGTGATGTTTAGAACAAAAAAATCAACTCCGAAGTGTTCTTTACAGAGCCGATTTGCCTCTGTTAGGTCGGCTCTTTCTCCCTCATTTACCAGAGCAAGCATTCCTTGGATTTGGTCGGCTAGCGACATTTCTCCGATAGCCTGAGCCATGGTCAACATTTTTGTGAGACCATTGCTAAAGTTGCCCGATGGGGTATCTCCTTTACCCAAGCGGTATCCCGCAGGCATGCTACCCTTGATCCAGGCGATCTTCGGGGTAGATGCGGTGGATGCTGTAGCGCCATGCTTGAGGAGGCGGATAGCGTTGGCAACACCTCTTTCGAAAATGCCGTTGAAAGTGACCTGGGTGAAGGATGGGTTTGGACCTGTAATCAGGTCGCCAACCAGTCGCCCGAATCGTTCGCCGGAGTTTTCGCTCACATACTGCAAAACAAAGACCAGGCGTAATACTGCCTGGGTCTCCTTTGTGTATGTGTTCCACGGGTGAGGAAGTTGAAACCCCTTATGGAATTCCAGAAGAAGGTCTTCTCCACACTTTGTGCAGCCAGGAGGATCCTCATCATTCATGTAGACATCCATGACTTCTTCGAAACTATGCACCTCGCCGCAGTTGGCGCAGTGGAAGTGTGTGAGTGCCATAGGGACTTTTGTCCGGCAGCTCATACAGAGGGCTTGACCGACTTTTACGGTGCGAGTGCAGGGCCTTTCATTTTCTGTTCCTGCATTTTTGACCCCCGAACATTGAAACTCCGTTTGTCCTGGTGTCAGAATCACGAACTCCGGTAAAATCACTGCGCTGTAAGGGTGTTGCATTGTGCTACTCCTGTAACTGGGTATGGCACTAAACGTTGGTAGAACGGGTACTAGAAGAGGGGTGAACCCTGCGCGGATTCGTTCCCCTACTGGTACCCGTTACCTCACCTGTAGATTCAAGGAGATAATTTTTCATTCATTTATTTGTTAGGGTCTTGACTAGCGGAAGCGACACTACAGGCTAATATCTTTGAGCGATTTTTCCAACACGTCTCGGTGATTGAATCGCCACTCTGATTCTATCAGATTCCTCGCAAACTGTCTTTTAGGTATTCC